>OAWE01000026.1_pt1 | contig 131999 bp, 108 predicted proteins | sample 1476531 | NCBI WGS metagenome assembly OAWE01 (sample SAMEA2580131, study PRJEB22360) | human gut metagenome | biome: human gut; feature: human-associated habitat; material: faeces | place: Denmark | collected 2008/2010 | reverse complement strand
CGTCATCCGCCAATACATTGAACAACAGCAAACACCTGGTCAGGTGGAAAACCGCACCTTATATCCCCGCCCTGAAGGATGGGGTTTTACGGCGCACCGGATAAGCCTGGAGATTATCTACACCAGCATGGACATCATTGTACTATGCCCCGTACATGCCCCATCACATCCTCAACATCAAAGTATTAGAGCCTTGCAAACCATTATGCGTCTCAGTTTGTCTCATCTATCTTACGCAAAAAAAAATAGAACTAATATCAAGCGGCGCTATATTGCGTATTAAATAAAACCACCTCAATTACATTAATAAATCCAAACAAACATCATGCAAATAATTTCCATGGTTATTTCTAGGCTATTTAAATTAAATAAATTATGAGTCAATCATAAATAACAACCTTTAATATGATTTGACTACCAAATTTATATTCGTTCACAAAATAGTCATGCATTGTGTGCAATAGAAACAGTTCAGATAAAGATAGGGATCTACTTCACAATTTAAATGAGAAACTAAAACTTACATCTTGAAATAATCTCATTGATTGGATGAATATTTATAGTGCAGTGACATCATTTTTAAATAATAGTTCAAATAAAAGGGCTCACGATGAAAAAATTAACAGTGGCAATTTCTGCTGTAGCTGCATCTTAACGTATAAACCAGATTTAATAACAACGAACTAGATTTAATAACAACGATATCCGTACCTATCCGGATATCTAATGTCATAAGCATCCCTTTAATTATCCCCTCAACCTCTTGTAACTTTCCCACTCTTGAACTCCACATAGTCCAAACGCCGGATGCAAAAAAATCACACGTGCATTTCTGAAATTGTGATGGAGGAAGATAGTATCAATTATATGTGCTTATAAACGTCCCCGATTAGCGCAGAAGTCACCGGATTGTTCAGGCTCCAATAGGTTGAGTATGCTGTATTTATTTTCCAAAATAAAAATCGATGCTGTTGCTCCTTCATAAAATACTTTTACTCTCTGGACGCTTTTCTTAGCTCTCTTGGTGTTATCTTAAAACGATTATGGAACCTTTCAGTAAAACGAGAAGGACACTTGTAACCATTTTCCCTGGCAATCTCGCTGATGGGTTTTACTGTCGTTTGTATAGCAGACAACGCATTATTTAACCTCACGTCGTCCAATATACTTTGAAAACTTACTCCCTCGCTTGCCAGACGGCGATGCAATGTGGAAACAGAAATGTAGAGATATCTCGCTACCTTGTTTGCTGTCCATTTTGTTCCAGGTTCGGATAGCATTAGGTTATAACAACGACTTATTAATGATTGTTTACTATCTGATAAAAGTAAACAATTAACATGATGTGCTCCTAATGAAAGTAGAACGCCCATTGCTAAGTGTTCCTGAATTTGCGTTGAGAAACCTCGGGAAATAGATGTTTTTAGTTGCTCCCAACAATATATTAACTCGGGATTCTGAGGTAAGCAGAAACCTGTCGTGTTACGAATTTGATCGGTTATCGCATAAAGATTTTGGAACTTTTCAATTAGATCAATGGGATAATAAAGCATTTCTGCAAGATAAAGACCTGCTTCTGGGTAATTCGCAATATAAAATTCATATCCACAGGGAAATAATATTATCTGATTATTATCAACAGTTAGACTATGCGTCTCCCAATTGATAACTTTTTTTCCCTGACGGATACGACATAAAGCTGGCATAAGAGGCTTAACCCTGTGAATCTCATGATGTTTATGCATCCGTATTTCTTCAATCTTTAGGTTAGTCCTATCTTTTGCCAGCATACTCTTATCCTACTTTACCTCATAAACGGGTATTATCTCAGCGGTTGCAATTTTATTGGCATTAAGCATATAACCAACTAACGCTCCGCTGGAATTAGAATCCACAGGAATCTTATCAGTTTTTAGAGCCCATATTTTAAACTGGTAATGATGGGGTTTATCTCCTTTGGGAGGACATGCTCCACCAAATCCCGCATAGCCAAAATCATTTCGGCCTTGGACAGCACCAGTCGGAAGTTTTGTACCATCACGTCTTCCTGCATCAGCGGGCAAATATGTTACCGTTGCTGGAATATTAGCAACAGTCCAGTGCCACCATCCGCTGCCTGTAGGCGCATCTGGATCATACACAGTTACGGCAAAGCTTTTGGTGCCTTCTGGAGCACCAGACCAGGTTAATGAGGGCGATGTATTACCCCCCTCACACCCAAATCCAGAAAATACATGAGACGTTGTAAGTTGCTCTCCTGTTTTTATTTCATTACTAGTGACCTGAAATGCTGCGGCCTGCGCAGAAAATGTTATGAATGCCAATACACTTGAAACGATAAGTTTTTTCATAAAAACCTCTTTGTTGTGACCTATCGTTATTTTATTTGATGTGCATTGATCTCATTATGCAAAAAGGCGCAATGATCGCGCAAATGCAATCATAATTATAAAGTTGCCCCGAACATTAGCCATAATATGCACAAATCAGATTCCTGTTATCTCAAGGATGATTATTTTTTAATGCGGTGCGCTTCGTGACAACAAGTTAATGACTAACACACCGGCACAAATCAACATCATGCCTATGATGGCTGGCAAGTCCAGTCGTTGGCCAAAAAATCCCCAGGAAAGCAAACTAATCAGAACGATACCGACTCCTGACCAGATAGCATAAGCAATCCCTGTAGGTATATAAGCCAGTGTCTGAGCTAATAACCAAAATGATGCACAATAGCAAATAATTGTGCCAACAGAGGGCCATAACCGTGTAAACCCCTCTGAAAACTTCATTAAGGTTGTACCAATGACCTCTGCAAGTATTGCGCCACCAAGATAAATATAAGGGTTCATAGCATATTCTTTCCTGTTCATACTGGAGAGAATTGTACTACAGTTTGAACACAACTCACCGTTTTCATCCTGGTGTATGTGTATCCAGGGGGCTCTGGCGTGGCAAGAGATAAAGGCAGGAACAATAATGATCAGAAGGAACCCCAGGCTAACAAAAGAGTTCACTCTTCCTATGAGCAAAGCGAAGACAAAACATGTTATCGCGTTTACGGATCGTGGATGGCAGAAAACTTTCAGGATCAGGTATCCATTTTAAACCAGAAATTGAGTGAGTTTGCCCCATCCATGCCCCAAGCGGTGAGATTGGAAGTAATTAACAACAGGTTACAAAACCTACACCTGCATGGACATCACTTCCTGATACGCCGCCACCAGCTTATTACGCACCTGAATCCCCATTTGCATAGAAACTGAGGCTTTTTGCATATCGGTCATCACATCGTTTAACGCCACGCCGGGTTCACCGAGGGTGAATTTTTCTGCCTGCGTGCGGGCAGCTGTTTGTGTATCGCTAATGCGATCGAGCGCGGCGTGCAGCTGCCCGGCAAAACTAATGGTCGGTTGCGGCAGTGAATCCTGCGCACGCGCACTCATCGCCGTAGCCTGTAACTGGCTGATAACCCCTTCAATCCCCTGTATCGCTGACATTTTCGTCTCCTGGATAATTTCTGGTAGCAAAGCCTACCAGTAAGTCAATAAGACAAAGGCGCTAAATAGCAACAAAAAAACGGGTTTATTGGCGGATAGAAAAAAACGAAAGCACAAATAATGGCAGCGTCAATTTTTCGAGTTTGCTGACCCGGGAGTGAGTCTTGTTCCACTTTGCCAATAACGCCGTCCATAATCAGCCACGAGGTGCGCGATGAATGCGACTGCAGCCCAGACAAAATCTCTTGAGTGGCTTAATCGCCTGCGTGCGAATCCGAAAATTCCATTGATTGTTGCCGGTTCCGCGGCAGTGGCGGTCATGGTCGCACTGATCCTGTGGGCGAAAGCCCCCGACTACCGCACATTATTCAGCAATCTTTCCGATCAGGATGGTGGCGCAATTGTCAGCCAACTGACGCAAATGAATATTCCTTACCGCTTCAGCGAAGCCAGCGGCGCTATTGAAGTTCCGGCAGATAAAGTTCACGAACTGCGTCTGCGCCTGGCACAACAAGGTTTGCCCAAAGGCGGCGCGGTCGGTTTCGAACTACTCGATCAGGAAAAGTTTGGTATCAGCCAGTTCAGCGAACAGGTGAATTATCAGCGGGCGCTGGAAGGCGAGCTTTCTCGTACCATCGCAACTATCGGCCCGGTAAAAGGGGCGCGCGTACATCTGGCAATGCCGAAACCGTCTTTATTCGTCCGTGAACAAAAATCCCCTTCTGCATCGGTGACGGTAAATCTGTTACCCGGCCGCGCACTCGATGAAGGGCAAATTAGCGCCATTGTGCATCTGGTTTCCAGCGCCGTTGCTGGTCTGCCGCCGGGAAACGTCACGCTGGTGGATCAGGGCGGACATCTGTTAACCCAGTCCAATACCAGCGGGCGCGATCTTAATGATGCTCAGTTGAAATATGCCAGCGATGTCGAAGGCCGTATTCAGCGGCGTATTGAAGCAATCCTGTCGCCTATTGTTGGTAACGGTAATATTCACGCCCAGGTCACGGCGCAGCTGGACTTCGCCAGTAAAGAACAAACGGAAGAACAGTATCGCCCTAACGGTGATGAATCTCATGCGGCGCTTCGTTCACGCCAGCTTAATGAGAGCGAGCAAAGCGGTTCCGGTTATCCGGGCGGCGTACCGGGGGCGTTGTCGAATCAACCGGCACCTGCGAATAACGCGCCAATCAGCACGCCTCCGGCAAATCAAAATAACCGCCAGCAGCAGGCGAGCACCACCAGCAATAGCGGGCCGCGTAGCACACAGCGGAATGAAACCAGTAACTACGAAGTCGATCGCACCATTCGTCATACCAAAATGAACGTAGGCGATGTGCAACGTCTGTCAGTCGCGGTAGTGGTGAATTACAAAACCTTGCCAGACGGTAAACCATTGCCTCTCAGCAACGAACAGATGAAGCAAATTGAAGATCTGACCCGCGAGGCGATGGGCTTTTCTGAAAAACGCGGTGACTCGCTCAATGTCGTTAACTCGCCGTTCAATAGCAGTGACGAAAGCGGCGGAGAACTGCCGTTCTGGCAACAGCAAGCGTTTATCGATCAGTTGCTGGCTGCCGGTCGCTGGTTGCTGGTACTGCTGGTGGCGTGGCTGCTGTGGCGGAAAGCGGTACGCCCGCAGTTAACACGTCGCGCCGAGGCGATGAAAGCTGTACAGCAACAGGCGCAGGCCCGTGAGGAAGTGGAAGATGCGGTGGAAGTCCGCCTGAGCAAAGACGAACAACTCCAACAACGACGCGCTAACCAACGTCTGGGGGCAGAAGTCATGAGCCAGCGTATCCGTGAAATGTCTGATAACGATCCGCGCGTGGTGGCGCTGGTCATTCGCCAGTGGATAAATAACGATCATGAGTAACCTGACAGGCACCGATAAAAGCGTCATCCTGCTGATGACCATTGGCGAAGACCGGGCGGCAGAGGTGTTCAAGCACCTCTCCCAGCGCGAAGTGCAAACCCTGAGCGCTGCAATGGCGAACGTCACGCAGATCTCCAACAAGCAGCTAACCGATGTGCTGGCGGAGTTTGAGCAAGAAGCTGAACAGTTTGCCGCACTGAATATCAACGCCAACGATTATCTGCGTTCGGTATTGGTCAAAGCTCTGGGTGAGGAACGTGCCGCCAGCCTGCTGGAAGATATTCTCGAAACTCGCGATACCGCCAGCGGTATTGAAACGCTCAACTTTATGGAGCCGCAGAGTGCCGCCGATCTGATTCGCGATGAGCATCCGCAAATTATCGCCACCATTCTGGTGCATCTGAAGCGCGCGCAGGCCGCCGATATTCTGGCGTTGTTCGATGAACGTCTGCGCCACGACGTGATGTTGCGTATCGCCACCTTTGGCGGCGTGCAGCCAGCCGCGCTGGCGGAACTGACCGAAGTACTGAATGGCTTGCTCGACGGTCAGAATCTCAAGCGCAGCAAAATGGGCGGCGTGAGAACGGCAGCCGAAATTATCAACCTGATGAAAACTCAGCAGGAAGAAGCCGTTATTACCGCCGTGCGCGAATTCGACGGCGAGCTGGCGCAAAAAATTATCGACGAGATGTTCCTGTTCGAAAATCTGGTGGATGTCGACGATCGCAGCATTCAGCGTCTGTTGCAGGAAGTGGATTCCGAATCGCTGTTGATCGCGCTGAAAGGGGCCGAGCAGCCACTGCGCGAGAAATTCCTGCGCAATATGTCGCAGCGTGCCGCCGATATTCTGCGCGACGATCTCGCCAACCGTGGTCCGGTGCGTCTGTCGCAGGTGGAAAACGAACAGAAAGCGATTCTGCTGATTGTGCGCCGCCTTGCCGAAACTGGCGAGATGGTAATTGGCAGCGGCGAGGATACCTATGTCTGATAATCTGCCGTGGAAAACCTGGACGCCGGACGATCTCGCGCCACCACAGGCAGAGTTTGTGCCCATGGTCGAGCCGGAAGAAACCATCATTGAAGAGGCCGAACCCAGCCTTGAGCAGCAACTGGCGCAACTGCAAATGCAGGCCCATGAGCAAGGTTATCAGGCGGGTATTGCCGAAGGTCGCCAGCAAGGTCATAAGCAGGGCTATCAGGAAGGACTGGCCCAGGGGCTGGAGCAAGGTCTGGCAGAGGCGAAGTCTCAACAAGCGCCAATTCATGCCCGGATGCAGCAACTGGTCAGCGAATTTCAAACTACCCTTGATGCACTTGATAGTGTGATTGCTTCGCGCCTGATGCAGATGGCGCTGGAGGCGGCACGTCAGGTCATCGGTCAGACGCCAACAGTGGATAACTCGGCACTGATCAAACAGATCCAACAGTTGTTGCAGCAAGAACCGTTATTCAGCGGCAAACCGCAACTACGCGTGCACCCCGATGATCTGCAACGTGTGGATGATATGCTCGGCGCAACCTTAAGTTTGCATGGCTGGCGCTTGCGGGGCGATCCCACACTCCATCCTGGCGGCTGTAAAGTCTCCGCCGATGAAGGCGATCTCGACGCCAGTGTCGCCACTCGCTGGCAAGAACTCTGCCGTCTGGCAGCACCAGGAGTGGTGTAATGACCACGCGCCTGACTCGCTGGCTAACCACGCTGGATAACTTTGAAGCCAAAATGGCGCAGTTGCCTGCGGTACGTCGCTATGGGCGATTAACCCGCGCTACCGGGCTGGTGCTGGAAGCCACCGGATTACAATTGCCGCTCGGCGCAACCTGTGTCATTGAACGCCAGAACGGCACTGAAACGCACGAAGTAGAAAGCGAAGTCGTTGGCTTTAACGGTCAACGGCTGTTTTTAATGCCGCTGGAGGAAGTCGAAGGTGTCCTGCCCGGCGCGCGGGTTTATGCCAAAAACATTTCGGCTGAAGGACTGCAAAGCGGCAAGCAGTTGCCGCTCGGTCCGGCGTTATTAGGTCGCGTTCTGGACGGCAGCGGTAAGCCGCTCGATGGCCTGCCCTCCCCCGATACGACGGAAACCGGTGCGCTGATTACCCCGCCATTTAACCCGTTGCAACGTACACCGATTGAACATGTGCTGGACACCGGCGTGCGCCCAATCAATGCCCTGCTTACCGTTGGGCGTGGGCAGCGTATGGGGCTGTTTGCCGGGTCTGGCGTTGGTAAAAGTGTGCTGCTGGGGATGATGGCCCGTTACACCCGCGCCGATGTCATTGTCGTGGGTTTGATTGGTGAACGTGGGCGCGAAGTAAAAGATTTTATTGAGAATATCCTCGGTGCCGAGGGACGTGCACGCTCTGTGGTGATTGCCGCTCCGGCGGATGTCTCTCCGCTTCTGCGAATGCAAGGTGCCGCCTATGCCACGCGAATTGCCGAAGATTTTCGCGATCGTGGTCAGCATGTGTTGCTGATTATGGACTCCCTCACCCGCTACGCGATGGCCCAGCGTGAAATTGCGCTGGCGATTGGCGAACCACCTGCCACTAAAGGTTATCCACCGTCGGTGTTTGCCAAATTACCGGCACTGGTCGAGCGTGCCGGAAATGGCATTAGCGGCGGCGGATCGATTACTGCATTTTATACCGTGCTCACTGAAGGCGATGACCAGCAGGACCCCATTGCCGACTCTGCGCGGGCAATCCTCGACGGTCACATTGTGCTGTCTCGCCGACTGGCGGAAGCCGGGCACTATCCGGCTATCGATATTGAAGCGTCGATCAGCCGCGCAATGACGGCGTTGATCAGTGAGCAACATTACGCGCGAGTGCGCACCTTCAAACAGCTGTTGTCGAGTTTTCAGCGTAACCGCGATCTGGTTAGCGTCGGCGCGTATGCCAAAGGCAGCGATCCGATGCTCGACAAAGCCATCGCCCTGTGGCCGCAGCTGGAGGGCTATTTGCAACAAGGCATTTTTGAACGCGCGGACTGGGAAGCGTCTCTCCAGGGGCTGGAGCGTATTTTCCCGACAGTGTCATAACCCAGGAGATAACGGCAGATGGCAGAACATGGCGCGCTGGCGACCCTGAAAGATCTGGCAGAAAAAGAGGTAGAGGATGCCGCGCGCCTGCTGGGTGAAATGCGTCGCGGGTGTCAGCAGGCGGAAGAACAGCTCAAAATGCTGATCGATTATCAGAATGAATATCGCAATAACCTCAACAGCGATATGAGTGCCGGGATGACCAGCAACCGCTGGATCAACTATCAGCAGTTTATCCAGACGCTGGAAAAAGCCATTACTCAGCATCGCCAGCAACTTAATCAGTGGACGCAGAAAGTTGACATTGCCCTGAACAGCTGGCGAGAAAAGAAACAACGTTTGCAGGCCTGGCAGACACTGCAGGAACGGCAATCCACGGCGGCACTGCTTGCAGAAAACCGCCTCGATCAGAAAAAGATGGATGAGTTCGCCCAGCGCGCCGCCATGAGGAAACCTGAATGATTCGCTTAGCGCCCTTGATTACCGCCGACGTTGACACCACCACATTGCCTGGCGGCAAAGCCAGCGATGCTGCACAAGATTTTCTCGCGTTGTTGAGCGAAGCATTAGCAGGCGAGACAACTACCGACAAAGCGGCCCCCCAGTTGCTGGTGGCAACAGATAAGCCCACGACAAAAGGCGAGCCGCTGGTCAGCGAGATTCTTGCCGATGCGCAACAAGCGGATTTACTGATCCCTGTGGATGAAACACCGCCTGTCATCAACGACGAACAATCCACATCAACACCATTAACCACCGCTCAAACGATGACGTTGGCTGCGGTGGCTGGCAACAATACGGCAAAAGACGAAAAAGCGGATGATCTGAATGAAGACGTCACCGCAAGCCTGAGCGCCCTTTTTGCGATGTTGCCGGGTTTTGACAATACGCCCAAAGTGACTGATGTGCCGTCAACCGTGTTACCGGCAGAGAAACCAACGCTCTTCACAAAACTGACTTCTGCGCAACTCACAACAGCACAGCCTGATGATGCCCCCGGCACGCCAGCTCAGCCATTAACACCGCTGGTAGCAGAAGCCCAGAGTAAAGCGGAAGTCATCAGCACACCTTCACCGGTGACCGCTGCCGCCAGCCCGCTAATTACTCCACACCAGACACAGCCACTGCCCACCGTCGCCGCGCCTGTTTTGAGTGCACCGCTGGGTTCTCACGAATGGCAACAATCATTAAGCCAGCATATTTCGCTGTTCACCCGCCAGGGGCAACAAAGTGCAGAGTTGCGTCTGCACCCGCAGGATTTAGGTGAAGTGCAAATCTCCCTCAAAGTGGATGATAACCAGGCGCAAATCCAGATGGTTTCACCGCATCAGCATGTACGCGCCGCCCTGGAAGCAGCGCTGCCGGTACTGCGTACGCAGCTGGCCGAAAGTGGCATTCAGTTAGGGCAAAGCAACATCAGTGGCGAAAGCTTTAGTGGTCAGCAGCAGGCCGCTTCCCAACAACAGCAAAGCCAACGCACAGTAAACCATGAACCTCTGGCGGGGGAAGAAGACGATACGCTTCCGGTTCCCGTCTCTTTACAAGGGCGCGTAACAGGCAACAGCGGCGTTGATATTTTCGCCTAACGTCAGAGGTAGCACCGTAATCCGCGTCTTTTCCCCGCTTTGTTGCGCTCAAGACGCAGGATAATTAGCCGATAAGCAGTAGCGACACAGGAAGACCGCAACACATGACTGATTACGCGATAAGCAAGAAAAGCAAGCGATCGCTTTGGATCCAGATTCTGGTATTCATTACCCTCGCGGCCTGTGCCAGCGCAGGTTACAGCTACTGGCATTCGCATCAGGTTGCCGCTGAAGACAAAGCGCAGCAACGCGTCGTGCCCTCCCCGGTCTTCTATGCGCTGGATACCTTTACGGTCAATCTGGGCGATGCAGATCGCGTACTTTATATCGGCATAACCCTGCGCCTGAAAGATGAAGCTACCCGCTCGCGGCTGAGTGAGTATTTGCCGGAAGTCCGTAGCCGTTTGCTGTTACTGTTTTCGCGTCAGGATGCTGCCGTACTGGCGACAGAAGAAGGCAAGAAAAACCTGATTGCCGAGATTAAAACCACGCTTTCCACCCCGCTTGTTGCCGGGCAACCGAAACAGGATGTCACCGACGTGCTGTATACCGCTTTTATTCTGCGATAACGACATGGGCGATAGTATTCTTTCTCAAGCTGAAATTGATGCGCTGTTGAATGGTGACAGCGAAGTCAAAGACGAACCGACAGCCAGTGTTAGCGGCGAAAGTGACATTCGTCCGTACGATCCGAATACCCAACGACGGGTTGTGCGCGAACGTTTGCAGGCGCTGGAAATCATTAATGAGCGCTTTGCCCGCCATTTTCGTATGGGGCTGTTCAACCTGCTGCGTCGTAGCCCGGATATAACCGTCGGGGCCATCCGCATTCAGCCGTACCATGAATTTGCCCGCAACCTGCCGGTGCCGACCAACCTGAACCTTATCCATCTGAAACCGCTGCGCGGCACAGGGCTGGTGGTGTTTTCACCGAGTCTGGTGTTTATCGCCGTGGATAACCTGTTTGGCGGCGATGGACGCTTCCCGACCAAAGTGGAAGGTCGCGAGTTTACCCATACCGAACAGCGCGTCATCAACCGCATGTTAAAGCTGGCGCTTGAAGGCTATAGCGACGCCTGGAAGGCGATTAATCCGCTGGAAGTTGAGTACGTGCGTTCGGAAATGCAGGTGAAATTTACCAATATCACCACCTCGCCGAACGACATTGTGGTTAACACGCCGTTCCATGTGGAGATTGGCAACCTGACCGGCGAATTTAATATCTGTCTGCCATTCAGCATGATTGAGCCGCTACGGGAATTGTTGGTTAACCCGCCGCTGGAAAACTCGCGTAATGAAGATCAGAACTGGCGCGATAACCTGGTGCGCCAGGTGCAGCATTCACAGCTGGAGTTGGTCGCCAACTTTGCCGATATCTCGCTACGCCTGTCGCAGATTTTAAAACTGAAACCCGGCGACGTCCTGCCGATAGAAAAACCCGATCGCATCATCGCTCATGTTGACGGCGTTCCGGTACTGACCAGTCAGTACGGCACCCTCAACGGTCAGTATGCGTTACGGATAGAACATTTGATTAACCCGATTTTAAATTCTCTGAACGAGGAACAGCCCAAATGAGTGACATGAATAATCCGGCCGATGACAACAACGGCGCAATGGACGATCTGTGGGCTGAAGCGTTGAGCGAACAAAAATCAACCAGCAGCAAAAGCGCTGCCGACGCGGTGTTCCAGCAATTTGGCGGTGGTGATGTCAGCGGAACGTTGCAGGATATCGACCTGATAATGGATATTCCGGTCAAGCTGACCGTCGAGCTGGGCCGCACACGAATGACCATCAAAGAGCTGTTGCGTCTGACGCAAGGGTCCGTCGTGGCGCTGGACGGTCTGGCGGGCGAACCACTGGATATTCTGATCAACGGTTATTTAATTGCCCAGGGCGAAGTGGTGGTCGTTGCCGATAAATATGGCGTGCGGATCACCGATATCATTACTCCGTCTGAGCGAATGCGCCGCCTGAGCCGTTAGTGATGAATAACCACGCTACTGTGCAATCTTCCGCGCCGGTTTCTGCTGCGCCACTGCTGCAGGTGAGCGGCGCACTCATCGCCATTATTGCCCTGATCCTCGCTGCTGCCTGGCTGGTAAAACGGTTGGGATTTGTCCCTAAACGCACTGGCGTTAACGGTCTGAAAATTAGCGCCAGTGCTTCGCTGGGCGCGCGTGAACGGGTTGTGGTGGTCGATGTGGAAGATGCACGGCTGGTGCTCGGCGTTACCGCAGGGCAAATCAATCTGCTGCATAAACTTCCCCCTTCAGCACCAACGGAAGAGATACCGCAGCCCGATTTTCAGTCGGTCATGAAAAACTTGCTTAAGCGTAGCGGGAGATCCTGATGCGTCGTTTGTTGTCTGTCGCCCCTGTCCTTCTCTGGCTGATTACGCCCCTCGCCTTCGCGCAACTGCCGGGTATCACCAGCCAGCCGCTGCCTGGCGGTGGACAAAGCTGGTCGCTCCCGGTGCAGACGCTGGTGTTCATCACCTCGTTGACGTTTATTCCGGCAATTTTACTGATGATGACCAGTTTCACCCGCATCATTATTGTTTTTGGTTTATTGCGTAACGCGCTGGGAACACCCTCCGCGCCACCTAACCAGGTATTGCTGGGGTTGGCGCTGTTTTTGACCTTTTTTATTATGTCGCCGGTGATCGACAAAATTTATGTCGATGCGTACCAGCCATTCAGCGAAGAGAAAATATCAATGCAGGAGGCGCTGGAAAAAGGGGCGCAGCCGCTGCGTGAGTTTATGCTGCGTCAGACCCGTGAGGCGGATTTAGGGTTGTTTGCCAGACTAGCGAATACCGGCCCGTTGCAGGAACCTGAAGCCGTGCCGATGCGCATTTTGCTCCCGGCCTACGTGACCAGCGAGTTGAAAACCGCATTTCAGATAGGCTTCACGATTTTCATCCCTTTTTTGATTATCGACCTGGTGATTGCCAGCGTGTTGATGGCATTGGGGATGATGATGGTCCCCCCCGCCACCATTGCTCTGCCCTTTAAACTGATGCTGTTTGTACTGGTGGATGGCTGGCAATTGCTGGTCGGTTCGCTGGCGCAGAGCTTTTACAGCTAGAGAGGCAAAATGACACCTGAATCGGTCATGATGATGGGGACTGAAGCGATGAAAGTCGCGCTGGCACTGGCTGCCCCGCTGTTGCTGGTGGCGCTGGTCACGGGCCTTATCATCAGTATTTTGCAGGCCGCCACGCAGATCAACGAAATGACGCTGTCGTTTATTCCAAAAATCATCGCCGTATTTATTGCCATTATTATTGCCGGACCGTGGATGCTCAATCTGTTGCTGGATTACGTCCGCACCTTGTTCACTAACCTGCCGTATATCATCGGGTAGCCCGTACAATGATGCAGGTGACAAGCGATCAATGGCTTTCCTGGCTAAGTCTGTACTTCTGGCCGTTACTGCGCGTGCTGGCGCTCATTTCTACCGCGCCAATTCTGAGCGAACGCAGCGTGCCGAAACGGGTAAAACTGGGTCTGGCAATGATGATCACGTTCGCTATTGCCCCATCATTACCTGCCAACGATGTTCCTGTTTTTTCGTTCTTTGCTCTGTGGCTGGCCGTGCAGCAGATCCTGATCGGCATTGCGCTTGGTTTTACCATGCAATTTGCCTTTGCCGCTGTGCGAACCGCTGGCGAAATTATCGGTCTGCAAATGGGGCTGTCATTTGCGACGTTTGTCGATCCGGCCAGCCATCTCAATATGCCTGTTTTAGCGCGTATCATGGATATGCTGGCGTTACTACTGTTCCTGACATTTAACGGTCATTTATGGTTGATTTCACTGCTGGTCGATACCTTTCACACCCTGCCAATTGGTGGCGAACCGTTGAACAGCAATGCGTTTCTGGCACTCACCAAAGCAGGGAGTTTGATTTTCCTTAACGGGCTGATGCTGGCGTTACCGCTCATTACTCTGCTGCTGACACTGAATCTGGCATTAGGTTTACTTAATCGTATGGCCCCGCAATTATCCATTTTTGTTATTGGATTTCCATTAACTCTGACTGTCGGTATCTCTTTAATGGCGGCATTAATGCCGTTAATTGCACCTTTTTGCGAACATTTATTCAGTGAGATGTTTAATTTGCTGGCTGATATTATTAGTGAATTGCCATTAATATAATTCCGTAACGTTTATCATGTTATCCTAAGGATTATCCGAAAAATAATACCTGCGAACATCTTCCAGGATACTCCTGTGGCGAAATATTTGTTTTAAGCTCACTCACATATCGCAACATTTACTTTACTTTAAGACAATTCCAGGCAAATTATACAACACTTTACGGGATAGTAAGTCCGCCTGAAAAATCGCGAGAGTGGCGCATTAGGTGACCCATGTTGTTCCGTTTAGTCATGATGAAATATTCAGGTAAGGGGAATTATCGTTACGCATTGAGTGAGGGTATGCCATGTCAACGATTATTATGGATTTATGTAGTTACACCCGACTAGGTTTAACCGGGTATCTGTTGAGTAGAGGGGTTAAAAAAAGAGAAATCAACGACATTGAAACCGTTGATGACCTTGCCATAGCTTGTGATTCACAGCGCCCTTCAGTGGTGTTTATTAATGAGGACTGTTTCATCCATGATGCTTCTAACAGTCAGCACATCAAGCACATCATTAATCAACATCCCAATACGTTATTTATCGTTTTTATGGCAATTGCCAATGTTCATTTTGATGAATATCTATTGGTCAGAAAAAATTTATTGATAAGTTCTAAATCGATTAAACCGGAATCTCTCGACGATATCCTTGGCGATATTCTGAAAAAAGAGACAACGATAACCTCTTTTTTAAATATGCCGACGTTATCATTGAGCCGAACCGAATCGAGTATGTTGCGAATGTGGATGGCAGGTCAGGGAACGATTCAAATCTCTGACCAAATGAATATCAAAGCCAAGACCGTTTCATCGCATAAAGGTAATATTAAACGTAAGATCAAAACGCATAATAAACAGGTTATCTACCATGTCGTCCGACTGACGGATAATGTGACTAATGGTATTTTTGTCAACATGCGCTAACACATTCTGACTGGTGGTTTCCCACCAGTCAGGCTGAATAAGATTACTCTGCTTTCTCCACAAAGATACCGTCCTGATGCCCTGCTTCATTAAAGAACCAGATGCCGAGCGGGTAGTCTTCCAGCGAAACCAGGTACATTGTGCCTTCACTAAACTCCTCAACTGCCAGTACCACGCCAGGACGACGCGGACCGCCATCCGTTTTGACTGTTACCCGATCATTCACCTTCATCGTTTTCCTCCTGTGGCTTTGTGCCAGTGTAGAACAATTTCGTTTTTCTGGCAGCGCCAGGCGCGCGCGAGTGCTGATTTTCTCGACGGTCTATACTTAAGAGATGCCAGGCGGACTTAACGACTGGCGGCAACAACAGAGTAACGGTTGCGAGGAAAGATGATGAAAACCGCAAAAGAGTACAGCGATACCGCAAAACGTGAGGTCAGCGTCGATGTCGATGCCCTGCTGGCGGCGATCAATGAAATTAGCGAAAGCGAAGTTCATCGCAGCCAGAACGATTCTGAACACGTTAGCGTCGATGGACGTGAATATCATACATGGCGTGAATTGGCGGATGCCTTCGAACTGGATATTCATGACTTCAGCGTCTCTGAAGTGAATCGTTGAATGCACAATAAAAAAATCCCGACCCTGAGGGGGTCGGGATGAAACTTGCTTAAGCAAGAAGCACTTAAAAAATTCGTTACACCAGGAAATCTGATGTGTTCATCACCTTATCCGCAATTTTTTTCGCTGACAAGAAAATATTCGCGATATGAATGATTAACGCTACTTATGAATAGAAATGTGACGTGCGTCACCCCTTGGTGGCTCTGGCGTCAACGGGATCGCTCCCGAAAAAATCATCTTTGATTATTTGTGCTGTTTTGAGAATCATCCTGGTAAGGGGAGAACTGCGCGACCATGTTTTCAATTCAACAACCACTACTGGTTTTTAGCGATCTTGATGGCACCCTGCTGGACAGTCATAGTTATGACTGGCAACCGGCTGCCCCCTGGCTCAGCCGTTTACGCGAAGCGAATGTTCCCGTCATTCTCTGTAGCAGTAAAACTTCAGCGGAAATGCTGTACTTGCAAAAAACGTTGGGGCTACAAGGGTTACCGCTGATTGCCGAAAATGGCGCAGTGATCCAGCTTGCTGAACAATGGCAGGATATAGACGGTTTTCCACGCATCATCTCAGGTATTAGCCATGGCGAAATCAGCCAGGTTTTAAATACGCTACGCGAGAAAGAACATTTTAAATTCACAACTTTTGATGATGTCGACGATGCAACCATCGCCGAATGGACGGGATTAAGCCGTAGCCAGGCGGCGCTGACGCAGCTGCATGAGGCGTCGGTAACGCTAATCTGGCGCGACAGTGACGAGCGTATGGCACAATTTACCGCTCGTCTGAACGAACTGGGCTTACAGTTTATGCAGGGTGCGCGCTTCTGGCACGTCCTGGATGCCTCTGCCGGAAAAGATCAGGCTGCCAACTGGATTATCGCGACCTATCAACAATTGTCAGGCAAACGCCCAACCACACTTGGCCTGGGCGATGGGCCAAACGATGCGCCCTTACTGGAGGTAATGGATTACGCGGTGATTGTGAAAGGGCTAAACCGTGAAGGGGTGCATCTGCATGATGAGGATCCGGCCCACGTCTGGCGAACGCAGCGTGAAGGACCGGAAGGATGGCGTGAAGGGCTGGACCATTTTTTCTCCGCTCGTTAAGCGTTATCGCTCGCGCATACCCGATTACGCCCGGCCTGTTTAGCGAGATAAAGCCGACGGTCAGCCAGTGACTGGAGTTGTTCAAAATCATAATCACCGGTTTCCTCGCTGCTACTAACCCCCAACGAGGCACTGATGCGTATCGTCGTACTCTTAGCAATCAACATCTCTTTTTCATTTAACTTCAGGCGAATACGTTCTGCGACTTCCGCAGCCTCCGTCAGACTCGCGCCTGGCAGAATCACACAAAACTCCTCACCACCGACCCGCCCGGCAACGTCCTGCGCACGCAAGGAACTGCTAATTAATCCGGCAGCATGAGAAAGAACACGGTCGCCCGCCTGATGACCAAAGCGGTCATTAATCGCTTTAAAATGGTCAAGATCGACCTGAATGACAGAAAAAGGATGTTGGTGCGTCTGACACAATTTCGCGAGCGGACGGGCTTTTTCAAACAGTGCGCCACGATTATATAAACGGGTTAAGGTGTCGTGCCACGCCTGCCACTGCAACGAGCTTTGCAGAACATACATGTTGCTAACCATCCGGCGAATCACATACCAGGAGATGAGTAACATGGTGGTAAAGAGCGCCAACAGCAGGGTTAATGCAATGCTGATACTGCCGAAATCGCCGCGCACGCCTTCGCTTAGCGTATGGACGCGCACCAGCACACCGTCGAAATGGTCCAGACGTTCCCAGCTAACATAGCGACTGTCCATACGAATGCCGCCCCGCGTGTCATGTTCCATTGCCTGCGCCAGCAAGGCCAGTTCGCGAGGATCAAAAATATTCCCTGTTGGATGGTCGGGATTGGAAGAGGTCAATAATCTCAGCTTACTGTCATAGAGCTGATACTCACCATCGAGGTTTTTATCGATGGCGTTTCTTAAAAATTGCTGCATAGTACGCACAGGAATACTCATCCCCAGCACGCCATACCAGTAGTTATTACTGTCTACCGGAACACTGACGGTAACCTGCGGTTCAGTATTGCTGGCATGTTCCGGTTGCGAAGTGAACCAGCGTACCGCGCGGTGACGATTTTCTCGTTGTGAATGGCCGATAAACCAGGGTTGGGTGACATAGCCGTAATAACGCGTCGGGACATTGCGCGTAAACAAGGTCGGCTGCGTCGAAACGTAAAATCCGGCACGCGAGACATACATCGCCTGTTCAACCATCGACGAGGAGTTGTGTGCGAGTCGCAGCAAGTAACCAACTTCCAGTGCAGCGGTAATTTCATTGTCGAGGCTTTCATTTTCGCGAGACAGGAGATTCCCCTCGCTGACTAATGCATCCGACACACCATTAACTGGCAGAGTGCGTCGTCGGTTGAGTTCGATTTTCCAGGCGTGCTCGTCGCGATGCTGTTCGAACTCGGTTACAGCATCACGCAGAGAGGTGAAATCCAGTGGCGCTACGAGAGCTTCGCGCATGCCATTACGCAAAAAGATCAGTTTGTCGACGTTATACTGCAAATGCTTATCGAGCGCGTTGGCTACGTTTTCCAGATGATTACGCTGGCTGGAGATATAGGCATCTTCCAGCACCACTACTTCACGCCAGGTGAGCAATGTGGAAAAAAGCAATACCACGATAAAGCAGAGATTAACGACATGACCAGGCCCCAGGCGGCGTGCGAGTTTTTTCAACCAGCTCTGGTTTTCCATTTTTGTCTCGTGCTGCACCCTGACGACTCCCAACCTGCTTTTTTATGATTCTGGCATAACCTGGCGATAGCGTACCGCAAAACAGCGATAATTTTATAATGGTGGCATGATAAGACGCGACTATCATTCATTGCAGGCATTGGCACACCAGGCCGGATGTGATCCGGCCTGGTCTTAATGATACCCTTTCAAACTTCTTCCGCAGAACGACTCCCCTCCCCCGGAACAAGCTCGGTTTCATGAAAAGCTTCCCGCTTGACCCCGTAACCGTCATACCAACGACACTCAACCATACCGCTGGAGTATCCGGTGACAATCATCCGCGGGCCGCCCTCTTTAACCGTAACTTCCTCACTAACCATAAAGCTCATACTCGCCTCCTTTTTTCGAGTGAAACTTGTTCACCTTAGTTGAAGATGGCGAATTTTGCATAATAGCCTGTGCGAGTATTAATGTGCCTGACCGCGTATTTTCGCTACGGCTTTCACTCCCAGCACCACGATGCCGCCGATGATAAATCCAAGAATCAGATTTAAAACAGTAGGTAATATCATCGCCACCACTGCACTTTGCTGCCCGGCGAAATGTTCAATGGCGTGATGCAGCGGCGCAATACCATGTACCACAATCCCGCCGCCGACGAGGAACATCGCCAGCGTGCCGACAATCGATAACGCCTTCATCAACCAGGGCGCAATGATCAATAACCCTTTACCTAATGCCTGCATCAGCGCGCTGGATTTTTCCGCCAGCCAATACCCCAGGTCATCAATCTTAACGATAACCCCTACCAGACCGTAGACGCCCACGGTCACTACCAGCGCGATGCCTGAAAGCACCAGCACCTGATTAAGCAACGGCGCTTCGGCCACAATCCCCAGCGTGATGGCGACGATTTCGGCAGACAATATAAAATCGGTACGAATCGCCCCTTTTATTTTGTCCTTTTCAAACTTCAGCGGATCCTGCGCCGCCAGCTTCTCCAGACGCTGCTGGCTCTGCGCCGGATCTTCTTTATGTTTACGCGCCTCCAGCATATGCAGCACTTTCTCTACTCCTTCAAAGCAGAGAAACGCGCCACCAATCATCAACAGAGGCGTAATCGCCCACGGGATAAACGCACTGATGATCAGCGCCAGCGGCACCAGAATCACTTTATTAATCAGCGATCCTTTCGCCACGCCCCAGACCACGGGAAGTTCCCGGTTGGCCCGCACGCCTGAAACTTGTTGCGCATTGAGCGATAAGTCATCCCCTAATACACCGGCGGTTTTCTTCGCCGCCAGTTTGCCCATCACGGAGATATCGTCCAGTAGTGTGGCGATATCATCGAGCAACGTCAGTAAACTACTCCCGGCCAAAAGCATTCCCTCTCATTTTTATTGTTGAAGGGTGTAAGTATGAAGCAAAAACGGCAGCTCTGATACTTGCTTCACAGGTCAACATTTTTTTAACAATTAAGTGCAATTATATCTCTCGCCAGCAGAATGATTTTCACGTTTACTATGAACCACCTTTTTATTTCCACCGTGAGGGATTATGCGTTTCCGCCAGTTGTTACCGCTTTTTGGCGCGCTGTTTGCGTTGTATATCATTTGGGGCTCAACCTATTTTGTCATTCGGATTGGCGTGGAAAGCTGGCCTCCGTTAATGATGGCAGGCGTTCGATTCCTGGCAGCCGGTATTTTATTGATGGCATTTTTGCTACTGCGCGGACACAAACTCCCCCCGCTACGTCCGCTGCTCAATGCCGCGGTGATTGGCCTGTTATTGCTGGCTGTCGGTAATGGCATGGTGACGGTTGCCGAGCATCAAAATGTTCCTTCCGGCATCGCCGCCGTTGTGGTTGCAACCGTGCCCCTCTTTACCCTGTGCTTCAGCCGCCTGTTTGGCATTAAAACGCGCAAACTGGAATGGGTGGGTATCGCCATTGGGCTTGCCGGAATCATCATGCTCAATAGCGGTGGAAATTTAAGCGGCAATCCGTGGGGCGCGATTCTGATTTTAATCGGCTCGATTAGCTGGGCGTTTGGCTCGGTTTATGGCTCGCGCATTACCTTACCTGTAGGGATGATGGCGGGTGCGATTGAGATGCTGGCGGCAGGCGTGGTGTTAATGATCGCGTCGATGATTGCGGGTGAAAAACTGACGGCGCTCCCTTCCCTTTCAGGCTTCCTTGCGGTTGGCTATCTGGCGCTGTTTGGTTCGATTATCGCCATTAACGCTTATATGTATTTAATCCGCAACGTCAGTCCGGCTCTCGCCACCAGCTACGCCTACGTTAACCCGGTGGTCGCGGTCTTGCTGGGTACGGGACTGGGTGGAGAAACGCTGTCGAAGATTGAATGGCTGGCGCTCGGCGTAATTGTCTTCGCGGTGGTACTGGTCACGTTGGGAAAATACCTCTTCCCGGCAAAACCCGTAGTTGCGCCAGTTATTCAGGACGCATCAAGCGAGTAAATGAATCCCCTGCGTGTCGATCTGCGCGCTGGCACCTTCGCCGCAGATCCACTCTTCCAGACGCTCGGTAAGCGCTTCATCCGTCAGCTTCTCGCGCCCACGTAATGCACACTCCCAGACAATCAGTACGCGCCAGCCGAGTTCCTGCAAACGACTGATATCGCGGCGATCGCGTTCAACATTTTTACCTATCTTCTCCAGCCAGAACTCGGTTCGAGTCGCAGGCACTTTAAACAGATAGCAGTGATGATGATGCCAGAAGCAGCCGTGGGTAAATATCACGCAGCGATATTCATCAACGACAAAATCCGGGCGTCCGGGCAGACTGGCGTCCTGAACGCGAAACGCCAGGCCCTGCCCGGTTAACAGACTGGCGAGGCGCTTCTCTATCGCCGTATCACGCGTGGCAATCGCGCGCATATTTTTGCTGCGAGTGGCCTTATCGTGAACGTCGGCCATGTTGTGCCTCTTGCTGACGCAACGCCACCGCCTGTTTGATTTTTGGCTCAAGCAGTTTTGCCACCGCGGCAAAGACCGGCACGACCACCGAGTTACCGAACTGGCGATAGGCCTGAGTGTCCGAAACCGGAATGCGGAATTTCGCTTCTCCCGGCGCTTCAAAACCCATTAAGCGCGCGCATTCCCGAGGCGTTAACCGACGTGGACGATGTTGCTGATTCAGCGGATCGTCAAAGTCTTTCTCACCCGTGGCCATATCCCAGCCACGATCGATTAAAATTTCCGCGCCATCTTTGTAATAACGCGCAGACAGCGTACGCGTGACGCTTTGCGGATTGTTCGGATAAACCATTCCATAACCGAAGCCGTTACCGCGCGCCTGATGTTTTTTCGCATATCGATAGAGGTACTTCCACAGCACCGGCGTCAGGATATATTTCGCCTCGACCATCGGGTCCAGCAGCTGCGCCAGCGTCACTCGCTGTGCAGGGAAACATTCGCTGATATCACGCAGAGTAAAATCGGCTTTCAGATTAAGATCGCGACGAAAACCCACCAGCACGATGCGTTCACGGTGCTGCGGCAGAAAATGTTTACCATCGATGATTTTCGGATCGTCCGGCCCGTTATCTTCTGCATCAGCCACGTCATAGCCCAGTTCGTCCAGCGTCTGCATGATGATGCGGAACGTTTTACCCTGGTCGTGACTTTTCAGGTTTTTGACGTTTTCGAGCACAAACATCGCCGGACGACGCGCGTCGATAATGCGCACCACATCAAAAAACAGCGTGCCCTGGGTATCGCAGGCAAAACCGTGCGCCCGCCCGAGCGAGTTCTTTTTCGATACGCCAGCCAGCGAAAATGGCTGACAAGGGAAACCGGCCAGTAAAACATCGTGTTCAGGAATGTGTTGACGAATATGTTCCGCCGCCGCCTCATCACTCACGCCTTCTTTATGGCTGAGGGTGATGTCGCGGATATCTTCATTAAAATGATGCGTCGCCGGGTCGCAATAATGATTGGCTTTATAAGTGCGTACCGCATGTTTGTTCCATTCGCTGGTAAACACGCACTGTCCGCCAATCGATTCAAAACCGCGACGGATGCCGCCAATTCCGGCAAATAGATCGATAAAGCGAAACGCATAATGCGGATGATGTGCCGGTGGTTTGGGTAACAACGTTTGCAGATGGGCGAACTCTTTCTCACTTAAACGGTGCCATGCCGAGTCATTCGCCAGCGCACGTTTTAAAATTGCCGCGCTCCAGTGATTCTCACCCACACCATTAAGCTGCGCCACCAGCGTTTTAACATCATAAATTTGCAGCAGTTTCTCCAGCATTGCCTGTGCGGCATTCCCGGTGCTGTATGAATCGGTTACTGATATATTTTCCTGCATAGATTTAACCGGCCATCTGAGATGGCCGACAGGTTAACATAATTACAGCCATTTAGGGCCACGCGCTTAGCCCGCGGGTGAAAACGCATCTATCACCTTGTGATCGACACCTTCATTCTCCCCCGCCAGTTCGGCACTGAGCTTCGCCATAAACTCGACTAAAAAATGCGCGTTGTGCTGCGCCAGCTGCTTGCCTCTTACGGTTTGCATGGTTTGCGGTAGCTTCAGCAACTTAGTCTGGAAATGATCCAGAGCGTAGCGTTTATCATCAAGCGGGCGATGCTGTGCGAACGGATCTTCGCCATCAAACAGCGCCACGCCCAATGCCCCTGAAACGGCAAACACGCGCGCCAGGCCAATCGCTCCCAGGGCTTCCAGCCGATCCGCATCCTGGACGATTTTAGCTTCCGTTGTTAAGGGGGCAATTTGCGCGCTGAAACTGTGAGCGGCAATTGCATGACAAACGGCCTCAATTTTCTCCGCCGGAAATTGCACGAACTCTTCACGGAGCAGGCGACGCGTCTCTTCTGCCGCCAGGATTGAAGAACGCTGCCTTTGCGGATGATTTTTCGCCAGGCTCACAATATCGTGAAAATAACAGGCGGTTAAAATCACCAGCATATCGACATCGTCATCTGCCGCCAGCTTCTGTGCCGTAGCCCAGACGCGGCGAAAATGACACACGTCATGGGCCGCGTCCTGGTGCTGATGATGGTTTTTCAACCAGTTTTCGAACTGTGCCTGCCAGTGTTGTAAGTCCATACGCGCTCCGTTGCCAAAGAGTCGCCACCTTAGCAGTTTTTATTCATAGCGTCTGCTACGTGCGGGACGAGGTCGGGTGTACCAGGCAATGCTGCCTAACAATGCCCCGACCAGAGCCATAAATAAAAATCCGACCAGTGCCCCTAACCACTTTCCCGCGGTAGAGCCTAAATCGCTTTCAAATCCCGACACGGGGGCATCGGGGATCCGGCTCATCACCCAGATGTAACGCGCCATTGCCCAGACGAAATAGCCACACCATGTATAGAAAGCCCACAAAGCCAGTTTGCCGCCAGGGCTGCGAGAGAGTCTCTCTTCCATCTTTGTCGAACCGTATTCCATTTTGAGATAACCCGGAAAATTCAGACTTAGTACTATTATGTGATAAAAGTCACATTTTTCCACATTGGATGAGCCAGTCAAGACTCACTCATTTTTTGAACAAATAGATAATTTTTGCGCAACGGCAGTGAATACAGGAAAAATCGTTTTGAGCGATTTTATTTATCTTTGAGATCGGCTTTATTAATTCATTTAATCAATATATTAGCACTGAATACAATTATACCTTTTTATTTTTCTGTGTCATGATGCCTCCGTTATTAGCCTTTTATCGTCTTGTTTATATTTTTTGGGCCGGCATGATGCCGGCTTTTTTTTATGCCTTCATTAATGTGCGCCTGATCACACCAGCCGTTTGGCGCAACAATCATTGATACCCCCTATGTTTCCGCTCAAATCATAACATATTGATATGCATTTATAATTTTCATGAATATTTATATTTAGAATTCATAATTCTGAATTATATTAAATAGATTAGAAACATTTTGAAATCTTTTAAATACATTTGTTACATGTAATCTTTAAAATAAAATGAACTTCATAGAATAGTATCCAAATGTGCTTTTTTTTTGGATAACGGCACTTATTGATATATTCATGAAGATTATAATCACAAGGGAATACATAATGAAAAGAAAAGTTCTGGCAATGCTGGTCCCGGCGTTATTAGTTGCTGGCGCAGCAAATGCGGCTGAAATTTACAATAAAGATGGCAATAAAGTTGATTTCTACGGCAAGATGGTTGGCGAACGCATCTGGTCAAATACTGATGATAATAACAGCGAAAACGAAGATACCTCCTATGCTCGTTTCGGTGTTAAAGGTGAAACCCAAATCACCAGCGAACTGACTGGTTTTGGTCAGTTTGAATACAACCTCGACGCCAGCAAGCCCGAAGGCTCTAATCAGGAAAAAACCCGTTTAACCTTCGCAGGTTTGAAATATAACGAGTTAGGATCTTTCGACTATGGTCGTAACTACGGTGTTGCTTATGATGCCGCAGCTTATACCGATATGTTAGTTGAATGGGGTGGTGATTCCTGGGCTTCCGCTGACAACTTCATGAACGGTCGTACCAACGGTGTTGCAACCTACCGTAACTCTGATTTCTTTGGTCTGGTTGATGGTCTGAATTTTGCTGTGCAATATCAAGGTAAGAACAGCAATCGTGGCGTTACTAAACAAAACGGTGATGGCTATGCGTTGTCTGTAGACTACAACATCGAAGGTTTTGGTTTTGTAGGTGCATATAGCAAATCTGATCGTACTAATGAACAAGCTGGTGACGGCTACGGTGATAACGCTGAAGTGTGGTCATTAGCAGCCAAGTATGATGCAAATAATATCTATGCAGCAATGATGTACGGTGAAACCCGCAACATGACCGTTTTGGCTAATGATCATTTTGCAAATAAAACCCAAAACTTTGAAGCTGTTGTACAGTATCAGTTCGACTTCGGTTTACGTCCGTCTTTAGGCTACGTATATTCCAAAGGCAAAGATCTTTATGCTCGTAATGGACATAAAGGTGTTGATGCTGACCGCGTAAATTATATCGAAGTTGGTACCTGGTACTACTTCAATAAGAACATGAACGTCTACACAGCATACAAATTTAACCTGCTGGATAAAGACGATGCAGCGATTACCGATGCCGCAACTGATGACCAGTTTGCAGTTGGTATCGTCTACCAGTTCTAATCAGCCAACGCGCCGCGGCGTGTTACTGTAAAACATAACACTAGCCTGAGTTCGTCCCTCATCGAACTCAGGCTTTTTTTATTGGCATTTCATCTCCATCTGCGGCACACGCAATTGCCAAAGCATATCGATACAGCACCTTACCCTGCCCCTCCTGCCACAATAACATCTACCAGCGACTCTTCCAGCCAACACCCCAAATGCACATTCTGATGAATTACCCCGTAACAAACACGCTTCCCATATAGAAATATTTGCAAAAATAGTGCATGAAATAATCTTTTCTCTACCAATCCGCGATATAAATATTCATCAGTACCACAATATTTCACAGCACTAAATCTCTCCCCGCCGCCCCGTACCTTTGATAATGGTCTAAAATCATTGAGGCCACTTGCGACGACGTTGCTCAATAAGGAAAATTTGGCGTGAATAATATTCAACACCAGTGCAGCATCATCATTACATACTTACACCCGCCGACTACCGCTTTCGATATATTGACTCAATTTTCCAGACTGGTTAAAAATAGCGACCAGCTCAGTCGCAAATATAGTGACTACCCTAACTAAGCAACAATAAGGAATACACTATGACTGTTCAAACAAGTAAAAATCCGCAGGTCGATATTGCTGAAGATAATGCATTCTTCCCTTCAGAATATTCGCTTAGCCAATATACCAGTCCTGTCTCTGATCTTGATGGCGTGGACTATCCAAAACCGTATCGCGGTAAACATAAAATTCTGGTGATCGCCGCGGACGAACGTTATTTGCCGACCGATAACGGAAAACTGTTCTCGACCGGTAACCATCCGATTGAAACGTTGCTGCCGTTGTATCATCTCCATGCTGCAGGTTTCGAATTCGAAGTGGCGACCATTTCCGGTCTGATGACCAAGTTTGAATACTGGGCTATGCCGCACAAAGATGAAAAAGTAATGCCATTCTTTGAGCAGCATAAATCGTTGTTCCGCAATCCGAAGAAACTCGCGGATGTTGTCGCCAGCCTCAACGCTGATAGCGAATATGCAGCAATCTTTGTTCCTGGTGGTCATGGCGCACTTATTGGTCTACCAGAAAGCCAGGACGTGGCTGCTGCTTTACAGTGGGCAATCAAAAATGACCGTTTTGTTATCTCCCTTTGCCACGGCCCGGCGGCTTTTCTGGCGCTTCGCCACGGCGATAACCCACTGAATGGTTATTCCATTTGCGCATTCCCAGACGCCGCAGACAAACAAACGCCAGAGATAGGCTATATGCCGGGTCATCTCACCTGGTACTTCGGCGAAGAGCTGAAGAAAATGGGCATGAACATTATTAATGACGACATCGCCGGGCGAGTACATAAGGACCGTAAAGTTCTCACCGGCGACAGTCCTTTCGCAGCGAATGCGTTGGGTAAACTGGCGGCGCAGGAAATGCTGGCAGCTTATGCGGGTTAATCCCTGTTACGTATGAATGTAAGCGCATAATCAATCGCAGCCACGTTAATACTCACGACGTGGCTGCGTTTTTTCATGGTTGATTTATGGCGTACTGAAGCCCTATGTTAATTTCTTTGCGGTAACATAATCCGGAACACATTATGCTTATTGAGATAGTGATACGTAGCACTTCCCCCATGTAATTCGGCAATCGCTTTGACTAAAGAAAGACCAAGTCCCTGACCTACGGAATGACGCGAATTATCTCCCCGCCAAAATCTACGGAAGAGTTTTTCAGGCTCATGAATTTTCGTTCCAGGACTGGCGACATCAATATTAAGATAGCCGTTGGTATCAAGAAAACTGGTTATATGAATACGCGATTTTTCTGGTGAATATCTAATGGCATTAACAATAAGATTCGATAACATTCGTTGCAGTAAAATTTTATCCGCAAAGATTTGCTGATTGCACTCGACCTTAAAGCAAATCTCTTTCTCGTCTGAAAGGTATTCAAGATAATCCAACAAATTTTCGACTTCCTTATTGAGAGAAAGCGAGTCCAGTTTCACCAAAACATTGTTTTTATCTGCCCGGGCAAGAAACAGTATGTTCTCTGTTAACCGCGAAATATTTTCCAGCTCTTCAATGTTACCGGCAATTGTTTTTTGATATTCAGCGATACTTCTGGTTTGACTGAGCGTAACCTGATTCTGACCCAGTAATGCATTAATGGGCGTTCTAAGTTCATGAGCGAGATCGTCAGCAAATTGACTTAGGCGTTCAAAATCTTTGACTAAGGCTTGATGCATTTTATTCAACGCCTGCCCAAGAGGTTTTAGTTCTCTCGGTAATGCGCTAACCTCAACAGGCTCCCGGCTATCGTTATAATTCAGCGCTTCCGTTACACCACTCAACTTTTTGATCTCTCGTAATCCCGTTCTGATTAACAGCGGACTTAATACTGAGCAAAGTACAATGGCGACAATGCAAATTATAATGCTATTAATTTTATACTGTTCAAGCATGTTATGTCTGGCTGAAGCCAATTTAGCCACAGTAACCGTTAATGATGGCGAAACTTCATCAATATTAATTCGTAAAGCATCAATCTCAGTATCATTAATAATGCTTCTGTAAATGCCAGCTGCGCTGATTGTCTCACTAGCAGGTATGTTATTTAACATGTCATCACTGACATTTGTCCGGTTAACAATTTTATTGATGCTATCACCATGAATGATCAAGATATCCTGACTAACATCCATCATCCGGTTAAAGTATACAGGTAACGTATCTGGATTTACCCCATCAATTAACAACTGCTTGATCTGTGCTGTCCGGTTAATGAGTGTTGTATCATCGCGCCATTTCAACTCACTTGCCAGGCCATTATAGAGAGTCCAGACAATTCCAGCGCCAGCAACAGACAGCAGCAATATAAAAAGCAAGGTTAAACGGACGGTTATAGATAATCTTTTCATTATTTTTTTACCGCTACGAATGAATAGCCCATCCCCCGGATTGTGGCGATTAGCTTTTCAGGAAAAGGATCATCAACTTTTGCGCGGAGCCTGCGAATGGCGACATCCACCGTATTGGTATCACTATCAAAGTTGATTCCCCAAATTTCACTCGCAATAACCGTTCTGGGTATAATTTCGCCAGCTCTGGAGGCCAGTAGCCAAAGTAACTGAAACTCCTTGCGCGTCAGTGTAATACTGATATTGTCCCTGCTCACACTTTGACTTACAGAGTCCATTCTTAAGCCACTGATTTCTAATGTTGAATTCAAAGCGTGATGTTGCCTTAATTGTGCCCGAACCCTTGCCAGCAACTCAGAAAATGAAAAAGGTTTTACCAGATAATCATTTGCTCCACTGTCCAGCCCTCTGACTCTGTCATCGACAGAATCCCTTGCAGTAAGGCAAATAACAGGGGTTTGCTTTGCTGTTCTTAACGTTTGTAAGATCTGCCAGCCATCCATACCCGGAAGCATAATATCCAGAATGATCAATGCATAATCATCCTTCAGCGCAAGATAAAGCCCATCTCTGCCATCAGAAACGGCATCAATGACATAACCCGCTTCGGAAAGCCCCTGCGTTACCCACTCCTGGGTCCTTTGATTATCTTCAATAAGTAAAATCTTCATGAAAATAATATGCCATAAATCATATGTTATAGAAACAGCCTGGTTCATTACAAAATTGTAATGCTGCTGTAAGGTTACCCTGGCCGCTTTTTCGCTATCCTCAAAACTCATTCACATGACAAGGATATAAACATGTTAAAGCGTTATTTAGTACTCTCCGTAGTAACGGCAGCATTTTCATTACCTTCTTTGGTTTATGCCGCACAACAAAACATTCTTAGCGTGCACATTTTGAACCAGCAAACCGGAAAACCCGCTGCCGACGTGACAGTCACTCTTGAAAAGAAAGCGGACAACGGCTGGTTACAACTTAATACCGCCAAAACAGATAAGGATGGACGAATTAAGGCACTGTGGCCCGAGCAAACTGCAACTACGGGCGATTACCGTGTCGTATTTAAAACCGGGGACTATTTCAAGAAACAAAATCTTGAAAGTTTCTTCCCTGAGATCCCCGTTGAATTTCATATTAATAAAGTGAACGAGCATTATCATGTGCCTTTATTACTTAGCCAATATGGGTATTCAACCTATCGTGGCAGTTAATGCATAAATATGTAAAAGCAGATCTCTGCTACTGTTAGGGAGGACACTCCCTGACAGATTAACAGTAAACGGCTCTTGCTGGCTAACGACAAAAAAGTGTGATGGCTTATGAAAAAGAAGCAATTTTTAAAAGAATCAGATGTTACGGCCGAGTCGGTATTCTTTATGAAGCGTCGACAGGTGTTAAAAGCACTGGGCATCAGCGCAGCTGCACTTTCTTTGCCTCACGCTGCGCATGCCGATCTGCTTAGCTGGTTTAAAGGGAACGATCGCCCGCCCGCCCCCGCCGGAAAACCGCTGGAGTTCAGCAAGCCTGCCGCCTGGCAAAATAACCTGCCACTGACGCCAGTAGATAAAGTCTCCGGTTATAACAACTTCTATGAATTCGGGCTGGATAAAGCCGATCCCGCCGCTAATGCTGGTAGCCTGAAAACCGATCCATGGACACTGAAAATCAGCGGCGAAGTGGCAAAACCATTGACCCTCGATCACGATGATTTAACCCGTCGCTTCCCGCTGGAAGAGCGTATTTATCGTATGCGCTGCGTGGAGGCATGGTCGATGGTGGTGCCGTGGATTGGTTTTCCGCTGCACAAATTGCTGGCGCTTGCCGAACCCACCAGCAATGCGAAGTATGTCGCTTTCGAAACAATTTATGCACCGGAACAAATGCCAGGCCAGCAGGACCGCTTTATCGGCGGCGGGCTGAAATATCCTTATGTCGAAGGATTGCGTCTCGACGAAGCAATGCATCCGCTCACACTGATGACCGTGGGTGTTTATGGCAAGGCGTTACCGCCACAAAATGGCGCGCCGGTACGACTGATTGTGCCGTGGAAATATGGCTTTAAAGGGATTAAATCGATAGTCAGTATTAAGCTGACCCGCGAGCGTCCGCCAACCACCTGGAATCTGGCAGCGCCTGACGAATACGGTTTTTACGCCAACGTTAATCCGCATGTTGATCACCCGCGCTGGTCACAGGCTACCGAACGATTTATTGGTTCAGGCGGCATCCTCGATGTTCAGCGCCAGCCAACGCTACTGTTTAATGGTTACGCCGACCAGGTGGCATCGCTGTATCGTGGCCTGGATTTGCGGGAGAATTTCTGAATGCGTCTGACAGCAAAACAGGTGACATGGCTGAAAGTTTGCCTGCATCTTGCCGGATTGTTGCCGTTTCTCTGGCTGGTCTGGGCGATCAATCACGGTGGACTGGGTGCCGATCCGGTGAAAGATATTCAGCATTTTACCGGTCGCACTGCACTGAAATTTTTGCTGGCGACCTTGTTAATCACACCTCTGGCACGCTACGCAAAACAGCCGTTATTGATACGCACTCGCCGCCTGTTAGGCTTATGGTGCTTTGCCTGGGCGACACTGCATTTAACCAGTTACGCATTGCTGGAGCTGGGCGTGAATAATCTGGCGTTATTAGGCAAGGAGTTAATTACCCGGCCTTATTTAACGTTAGGAATTATCAGCTGGGTTATTTTGCTTGCTTTAGCGTTTACTTCAACCCAGGCGATGCAGCGAAAACTCGGCAAGCACTGGCAACAGTTGCATAATTTCGTCTATCTTGTCGCGATCCTGGCCCCAATACATTATCTGTGGTCAGTGAAGATTATTTCACCGCAGCCGCTCATCTACGCTGGGCTGGCTGTACTGCTTTTAGCCTTACGGTATAAGAAGTTGCGTTCCCTTTTTAACCGGTTACGCAAGCAGGTTCACAACAAATTATCTGTATAACTTCATATTACCGACAAAGTACGCGTTATCCCTGCCGGATGCGGCGCGAGCGCCCTATCCGGCCTACGCAGATCACATCAGGTTATGTTTCGTTTGTCATCAACCTCAAATTATCAACATAATTCATTTTATTTCAATAAGATAGATAAGTATACCTGAGAAAACTATGCTCTCATCTCCTAAGAGTTATTGCATTTTGTCATATGTTACAATATAACATTACACATCATATACAATGACTCTGGAGGAAACTGTTTTGGCGATTCGTCTTCACAAACTGGCTGTTGCTTTAGGTGTCTTTATTGTTAGCGCTCCTGCCTTTTCGCATGGTCATCACTCACACGGCAAACCCTTAACAGAGGTCGAACAAAAAGCTGCTAATGGTGTTTTTGATGATGCCAATGTACAAAACCGAACGCTCAGTGACTGGGATGGAGTCTGGCAATCCGTTTATCCTTTACTGCAAAGTGGCAAACTTGACCCCGTCTTTCAGAAGAAAGCGGATGCAGATAAAACTAAAACATTTGCTGAAATTAAAGATTATTATCACAAAGGTTATGCAACAGATATCGAGATGATTGGCATTGAGGACGGCATTGTTGAATTCCATAGAAATAATGAAACAACATCCTGTAAATATGATTACGATGGATACAAAATACTCACCTATAAATCAGGCAAGAAAGGCGTTCGTTACTTATTCGAATGTAAAGATCCTGAAAGCAAAGCCCCTAAATATATACAATTTAGCGATCATATAATTGCACCACGAAAATCATCTCATTTTCACATTTTTATGGGTAATGATTCACAGCAATCTTTATTAAATGAAATGGAAAACTGGCCAACGTATTATCCATATCAGTTGAGTAGCGAAGAAGTGGTCGAGGAAATGATGTCTCATTGAGTATTCTCATGATAACGCCTCGATGCCGCTTTAGTAAGTCATCATAACTGCCACTGGTCCATCCACAAACGCCACTGAACGCAAGCTAGCTACAGACACGCTCATCACTATGACGTGTCTGTATATTAATAAGCTAACCCGCATTGAGTTAACCAATAACGGATTCCATACACAATACGGCCAACAGAGAAAGATACCTGTGCTCACGCCATTGCTTATATTGGCTGGTTACAATGTGCACTATCAATTTTTTAAATAACAAATTCTTAAAACCACATCTGTATAAGGATTTTTTAAGGTTCGTGGGATAGCTTGACTGTAAAAATTACAGGAGCTACAAAAATGAACCGATTCTCAAAAACTCAAATTTATTTACATTGGATAACGCTGCTTTTCGTTGCAATAACCTATGCCGCGATGGAACTCCGTGGCTGGTTTCCTAAAGGTAGTAGTACTTATCTGCTGATGCGAGAAACACATTACAATGCGGGTATATTCGTTTGGGTGTTAATGTTTTCACGCCTGATTATAAAACACCGTTATAGTGATCCTTCTATTGTACCACCGCCACCTGCCTGGCAAATGAAAGCGGCTTCGCTAATGCACATCATGCTTTATATAACCTTCCTTGCACTTCCTCTGCTGGGGATTGCTTTGATGGCTTACAGTGGAAAATCGTGGAGTTTCCTTGGTTTCAATGTGTCTCCCTTTGTTACCCCAAACAGCGAAATTAAAGCACTGATAAAAAATATTCACGAAACCTGGGCAAATATAGGTTACTTTTTAATCGCAGCTCACGCTGGCGCAGCACTCTTTCATCACTACATTCAGAAAGATAATACTCTGTTACGAATGATGCCTCGCCGCAAATAAGTCGATCCCCTGACAAGGAAATGTGAACCATGGACATCAACGCGTCATAAATGTTTACGCAAGTGCACAATGCACCCTTTCCACTATCAACAAGGAGGAGCAGAAACTGTGTAAATCGTACAATGGTAAGACTTATCAAAAATACAGGTTAATTTTGGTATTTAAACCTTTTTTACTTGTTAGTATGATACAAAGGCTTTCAAAAAAGCTGGGAAATTCAACAACTCTTGGAAATTATGGACTTTGTCCCGCGGCTTTAATCTGACGGCCGCGTTCCTTTTTTGACTCAATTATTGACCCCTTCTCTACGCAACTTCAGTTCCCACCACCAACTTTGCGGCAGTTTCATAGGATGAATGTCTAAAAGAATAATGGTGAGCGATAAGAAAACGACTGAATAACTGCACATTTTCGCTCGAAAGCTTCCTGTCAGATCCATAGGAATCAAGTGCTGAATGTCACAGTATCGAACAGAAAACAGTGACGATCTAACCCTTCAAGAATATTCTACGATTGTTCTGTTTAGGAAAAGCAAGGCGGGAAGTCGGGAGATAAGTCATTGATAAAGTGGCGGAGAGAGGGGGATTTGAACCCCCGGTAGAGTTGCCCCTACTCCGGTTTTCGAGACCGGTCCGTTCAGCCGCTCCGGCATCTCTCCGTTCAGATGGTTGCCATGATGCCAGGAAATTTGGCATTTTAACAGTCCCTGTCCGTGCAATTTTGTTCAAGTGACGAGTTTGCGAGCAAAACGATGATTAAGTGGCCCTGGAAAGTACAAGAATCAGCACATCAAACTGCCCTTCCCTGGCAGGAAGCACTATCGATCCCCCTTTTAACGTGTCTGACGGAACAGGAACAAAGCAAATTAGTCACTCTTGCCGAACGTTTTTTACAGCAAAAGCGGCTTGTTCCTTTACAGGGCTTTGAACTGGATTCATTAAGAAGCTGCCGGATAGCACTTCTATTTTGCCTACCCGTTCTGGAGTTAGGACTGGAATGGCTGGATGGTTTTCATGAAGTCTTAATTTATCCTGCGCCATTTGTGGTCGATGATGAATGGGAAGACGATATCGGTCTGGTGCATAACCAACGTATTGTTCAGTCAGGTCAGAGCTGGCAGCAAGGGCCTATCGTTTTGAACTGGTTGGATATACAAGATTCTTTTGATGCTTCTGGTTTTAACCTGATTATTCATGAAGTCGCTCATAAGCTGGACACCCGTAACGGCGATCGCGCCAGCGGAGTTCCCTTTATTCCGTTGCGTGAGGTTGCTGGCTGGGAACACGATCTTCATGCTGCAATGAACAACATTCAGGAAGAAATCGAATTGGTTGGCGAGAATGCGGCGAGCATTGATGCTTATGCTGCCAGTGATCCTGCTGAATGTTTTGCCGTACTTTCTGAATATTTCTTTAGCGCCCCAGAACTTTTTGCTCCTCGTTTCCCTTCATTGTGGCAACGTTTCTGCCAATTTTATCAACAAGATCCTTTGCAGAGACTGCATCGCACTAATGATACAGACTCGTTTTCGGCGACGAATGTTCATTAATTAACAACTTTGCAGATTAATTAACCAATTGAAATGACTTATGAAATTTAGTGTTGACAGACAAGGTACCGCTAAGTAATATGCGCCCCGTTCACACGATTCCTCTGTAGTTCAGTCGGTAGAACGGCGGACTGTTAATCCGTATGTCACTGGTTCGAGTCCAGTCAGAGGAGCCAAATTCTAAAAATTCGCTTTTTTAGCGCAATGTCACTGACCTTAGTTGAACATTGTTTTTTAACGGATAGCGGGTTTTTAACATCTTAAGCGCCCTCGACCTTTATGGTTGAGGGCGTTTTGCTATGAACGCCATCACCATTTTCCCCTCGATTATAAAACTTGAGTTATTCAGTAGTCTCCCCTCTTGCAACTCACACCCAAAACTGCCTAACGAAAAGTTATTAATTTTCAATCATATTGCTATCAGGATTTACATTTTTTCGCTGTGCTAGAAAGGGCGCATTTATGTTAGCTCGTTCAGGGAAGGTAAGCATGGCTACGAAGAAGAGAAGTGGAGAAGAAATAAATGACCGACAAATATTATGCGGGATGGGAATTAAACTACGCCGCTTAACTGCGGGTATCTGCCTGATAACTCAACTTGCGTTCCCTATGGCTGCGGCAGCACAAGGTGTGGTAAACGCCGCAACCCAACAACCAGTTCCTGCACAACTCGCCATTGCAAATGCCAATACGGTGCCCTACACCCTTGGAGCGCTGGAAATCGGCCCAAAGCGTTGCCGAACGTTTCGGTATTTCGGTGGCTGAGTTACGCAAACTCAACCAGTTTCGTACGTTTGCTCGAGGTTTTGATAATGTCCGCCAGGGTGATGAACTGGATGTCCCGGCACAAGTTAGTGAAAATAATTTAACCCCGCCACCGGGTAATAGCAGCGGCAACCTTGAGCAACAGATAGCCAGTACTTCACAGCAAATCGGGTCTCTGCTCGCCGAGGATATGAACAGCGAGCAAGCGGCAAATATGGCGCGTGGATGGGCCTCTTCTCAGGCTTCAGGCGCAATGACAGACTGGTTAAGCCGCTTCGGTACCGCAAGAATCACGCTGGGCGTGGATGAAGATTTTAGCCTGAAGAACTCCCAGTTCGATTTTCTCCATCCGTGGTATGAAACGCCTGATAATCTCTTTTTCAGTCAGCATACTCTCCATCGTACTGACGAGCGTACACAGATTAACAACGGCTTAGGTTGGCGTCATTTCACTCCCACATGGATGTCGGGCATCAACTTCTTTTTCGACCACGATCTTAGCCGTTACCACTCCCGCGCCGGCATTGGCGCGGAGTACTGGCGCGACTATCTAAAATTAAGCAGTAACGGCTATTTGCGACTGACCAACTGGCGCAGCGCACCTGAACTGGACAACGATTATGAAGCACGCCCGGCCAATGGCTGGGATGTACGCGCAGAAGGCTGGCTACCCGCCTGGCCGCACCTTGGCGGTAAACTGGTCTATGAACAGTATTATGGCGATGAAGTGGCCCTGTTCGATAAAGACGATCGGCAAAGTAATCCTCATGCCATAACCGCTGGACTTAACTATACCCCCTTCCCGCTAATGACCTTCAGCGCGGAGCAACGCCAGGGTAAACAGGGCGAAAATGACACCCGTTTTGCCGTCGATTTTACCTGGCAACCTGGCAGCGCAATGCAGAAACAGCTTGACCCGAATGAAGTCGCTGCACGGCGTAGCCTTGCAGGCAGCCGTTATGATCTGGTGGATCGCAACAACAACATCGTTCTGGAATATCGCAAAAAAGAACTGGTCCGCCTGACCCTGACAGACCCCGTGACAGGGAAGTCAGGAGAAGTGAAATCACTGGTTTCGTCGCTACAAACCAAATATGCCCTGAAAGGCTATAACGTCGAAGCCACCGCTCTGGAAGCTGCCGGTGGTAAAGTGGTTACAACGGGTAAAGATATTCTGGTTACCCTGCCGGCGTACCGGTTCACCAGTACGCCAGAAACCGATAACACCTGGCCGATTGAAGTCACCGCTGAAGATGTCAAAGGCAATTTTTCGAATCGTGAACAGAGCATGGTAGTCGTTCAGGCACCTACGCTAAGCCAGAAAGATTCCTCGGTATCGTTAAGTACCCAGACATTGAGCGCGGATTCCCATTCAACCGCCACACTGACTTTTATTGCGCATGATGCAGCAGGTAATCCTGTTATCGGGCTGGTGCTCTCGACGCGTCACGAAGGTGTTCAGGACATCACCCTTTCTGACTGGAAAGATAATGGTGACGGAAGCTATACCCAGATCCTGACCACAGGAGCGATGTCTGGCACGCTGACGCTTATGCCACAGCTGAACGGTGTGGATGCGGCTAAAGCCCCCGCCGTGGTGAATATCATTTCTGTTTCGTCATCCCGGACTCACTCGTCAATTAAGATTGATAAGGACCGTTATCTCTCCGGGAATCCTATCGAGGTGACGGTAGAACTGAGAGATGAAAATGACAAACCTGTTAAGGAGCAAAAACAGCAACTGAATACCGCAGTCAGCATCGACAATGTGAAACCTGGTGTCACTACAGACTGGAAAGAAACCGCAGATGGCGTCTATAAGGCAACCTATACCGCCTATACCAAAGGCAGTGGGCTTACTGCGAAGCTATTAATGCAAAACTGGAATGAAGATTTACATACCGCTGGATTTATCATCGACGCCAACCCGCAGTCAGCGAAAATTGCGACATTATCTGCCAGCAATAATGGTGTGCTCGCCAATGAGAATGCAGCAAACACCGTCTCGGTCAATGTCGCTGATGAAGGAAGCAACCCAATCAATGATCATACCGTCACGTTTGCGGTATTGAGCGGATCGGCAACTTCCTTCAACAATCAAAACACCGCAAAAACGGATGTTAATGGTCTGGCGACTTTTGATCTGAAAAGTAGTAAGCAGGAAGACAACACGGTTGAAGTCACCCTTGAAAATGGCGTGAAACAAACGTTAATCGTCAGTTTTGTCGGCGACTCGAGTACCGCGCAGGTTGATCTGCAGAAGTCGAAAAATGAAGTGGTTGCTGACGGCAATGACAGCGCCACAATGACCGCGACCGTCCGGGATGCAAAAGGCAACCTGCTCAATGACGTCAAGGTCACTTTCAATGTTAATTCATCAGAGGCGAAACTGAGCCAAACCGAAGTGAATAGCCACGACGGGATCGCCACAGCTACGCTGACCAGTTTGAAAAATGGTGATTATACGGTTACGGCCTCTGTGAGCTCTGGTTCTCAGGCTAATCAACAGGTGATTTTTATCGGTGATCAAAGTACTGCAGCCCTGACCCTCAGTGTGCCTTCAGGTGATATCACCGTCACCAACACAGCTCCGCTACATATGACTGTAACCTTGCAGGATAAAAATGGCAACCCACTAATAGATAAAGAAATCACCTTCTCTGTGCCAAACGACGTCGCAAGTCAGTTCTCGATTAGCAACAGCGGAAAAGGCATGACGGATAGCAACGGGACTGCAATCGCCTCCCTGACCGGCACGTTAGCGGGCACGCATATGATCACGGCTCGTCTGGCTAACAGCAATGTCAGCGATACACAGCCAATGACGTTTGTGGCGGATAAAGACAGAGCGGTTGTCGTTCTGCAAACATCGAAAGCGGAAATCATTGGGAATGGCGTGGATGAGACAACTCTGACAGCAACAGTGAAAGATCCGTCGAATCATCCGGTGGCGGGGATAACGGTCAACTTCACCATGCCACAGGACGTTGCGGCAAACTTTACCCTCGAAAATAACGGCATTGCCATCACCCAAGCCAATGGGGAAGCGCATGTCACGCTGAAAGGTAAAAAAGCGGGTACGCATACGGTTACCGCAACGCTGGGTAATAACAATACCAGTGATTCGCAGCCGGTAACGTTTGTGGCGGACAAAACCTCGGCTCAGGTTGTCCTGCAGATGTCAAAAGATGAGATCACAGGTAATGGCGTCGATAACGCAACGCTAACTGCAACGGTTAAAGATCAGTTCGACAATGAGGTGAATAATCTTCCGGTAACATTCAGCTCAGCCTCTTCAGGACTCACCCTGACCCCGGGAGTAAGTAATACCAATGAGTCTGGCATCGCGCAGGCCACTCTCGCAGGCGTTGCCTTTGGTGAGCAGACGGTCACTGCATCACTGGCTAATAATGGTGCCAGCGACAACAAAACTGTGCATTTTATTGGCGACACAGCGGCGGCAAAAATTATCGAGTTGACGCCTGTCCCAGACAGCATAATCGCCGGTACCCCGCAGAACAGCTCCGGCAGCGTCATCACCGCCACAGTCGTTGATAATAATGGCTTTCCGGTGAAAGGTGTGACTGTGAACTTCACCAGCAGAACAAACTCTGCCGAAATGACGAATGGCGGCCAAGCCGTAACGAACGAACAGGGTAAGGCTACCGTCACTTATACCAATACCCGCTCCTCGATAGAATCAGGAGCGAGACCGGATACCGTTGAGGCCAGTCTGGAAAATGGTAGCTCCACGCTTAGCACATCAATTAATGTCAACGCTGATGCGTCTACGGCACATCTCACCTTGCTACAGGCACTTTTTGATACAGTCTCCGCAGGCGACACTACCAATCTGTATATTGAGGTGAAGGATAATTACGGCAACGGTGTACCCCAGCAGGAGGTAACCCTCAGAGTATCACCAAGTGAAGGCGTGACCCCCAGTAATAACGCTATATATACTACCAACCACGACGGCAATTTTTACACAAGCTTTACCGCTACAAAAGCCGGGGTTTATCAAGTGACGGCAACCCTCGAAAATGGCGATTCGATGCAACAAACAGTGACCTATGTGCCGAACGTCGCGAATGCCGAAATCACGCTGGCAGCCTCGAAGGATCCGGTGATTGCCGACAATAACGATCTCACGACACTAACAGCAACAGTCGCTGATACAGAGGGCAATGCGATAGCCAACACTGAAGTAACATTTACTCTGCCGGAAGATGTGAGGGCGAACTTCACGCTGAGCGATGGCGGTAAAGCGATTACTGATACTGAAGGCAAAGCGAAAGTCACGCTGAAAGGTATAAAAGCAGGCGCTCATACTGTTACAGCATCGATGGCTGGCAGTAAGAGTGGACAACTGGTGGTGAACTTTACTGCGGATACGCTCACTGCGCAGGTTAATCTTAACGTTACCGAGGACAATTTCATCGCCAATAACATTGGGATGACCAAGCTGCAGGCAACAGTGACTGATGGAAACGGCAACCCATTCGCCAATGAGGCGGTGACATTCACGCTACCGGCAGATGTGAGCGCAAGCTTCACTCTCGGACAAGGCGGTTCCGCCATTACTGATATCAACGGCAAGGCTGAAGTTACACTGAGCGGTACCAAATCCGGCACCTATCCCGTGACAGTTAGCGTGATCAATTATGGTGTCAGTGATACGAAACAGGTGACTTTGATTGCCGATGCTGGTACCGCAACACTAGCCTCCTTAACCTCTGTATACTCATTCGTCGTCAGCACGACCGAGGGCGCGACCATGACTGCAAGCGTCACTGACGCTAACGGCAACCCGGTAGAAGGCATAAAAGTTAATTTCCGCGGAACCTCCGTCACGCTAAGCAGCACCAGCGTTGAAACGGATGATCAGGGTTTCGCTGAAATTCTTGTGACAAGCACCGAAGTCGGACTGAAAACAGTTTCAGCCTCTCTGGCAGATAAACCTACTGAAGTCATATCGCGATTACTGAATGCAAAAGCAGATATTAATTCTGCAACGATTACCAGTCTGGAGATACCTGAAGGTCAGCTAATGGTCGCACAAGACGTAGCAGTTAAAGCTCACGTCAACGACCAGTTTGGCAACCCGATTCTTAATGAATCTGTAACATTCAGTGCAGAGCCACCAGAGCACATGACCATCAGCCAAAATATTGTCTCTACTGATACGCATGGTATAGCCGAGGTCACTATGACGCCCGAAAGAAACGGTTCGTATATGGTGAAAGCATCCCTGGCGAATGGATCCTCTTATGAGAAGGATCTGGTGGTAATCGATCAAAAACTGACACTCTCGGCGTCCAGCCCGCTTATCGGTGTCAATTCCCCAACAGGTGCAACTCTGACGGCAACGCTAACTTCTGCAAATGGCACTCCAGTGGAGGGTCAGGTCATCAACTTTAGCGTAACGCCAGAAGGGGCAACGTTAAGTGGCGGAAAAGTGAGAACTAACTCTTCAGGTCAAGCACCAGTCGTTCTGACCAGCAATAAAGTCGGTACATATACGGTGACTGCATCGTTCCATAACGGTGTAACAATACAGACACAGACAACCGTGAAAGTCACTGGCAACTCAAGCACCGCCCATGTTGCTAGCTTTATCGCTGATCCATCGACTATCGCCGCCACCAACACTGATTTAAGTACCTTAAAGGCAACGGTTGAGGATGGCAGTGGTAACCTGATCGAAGGTCTCACTGTGTACTTCGCCTTAAAAAGCGGCTCTGCCACATTAACGTCATTAACAGCGGTGACCGATCAAAACGGAATCGCGACAACAAGCGTGAAAGGAGCGATGACAGGTAGCGTCACGGTAAGCGCAGTCACGACCGCTGGTGGAATGCAAACAGTAGATATAACGCTGGTGGCAGGCCCGGCAGACGCCTCGCAGTCCGTCCTTAAGAACAATCGGTCATCATTGAAAGGAGACTTTACCGATAGTGCTGAGCTACATCTTGTTCTGCACGATATATCAGGCAATCCGATCAAAGTTTCTGAAGGGCTGGAATTTGTGCAGTCAGGTACCAACGTGCCCTATATGCAAGTTAGTGCAATTGACTACAGTAAAAATTTCTCAGGCGAGTACAAAGCCACTGTTACAGGAGGCGGAGAGGGTATCGCAACGCTGATCCCTGTATTGAATGGTGTTCATCAAGCTGGTCTGAGTACCACAATACAATTCACTCGCGCAGAAGACAAAATAATGAGCGGTACAGTATCAGTCAATGGTACTGACCTACCGACAACTACATTCCCTTCGCAGGGGTTCACTGGGGCGTATTATCAGTTGAATAATGACAACTTTGCCCAAGGAAAAACGGCAGCTGATTATGAGTTCTCAAGCTCTGCCTCCTGGGTCGATGTTGATGCTACCGGTAAAGTGACATTTAAAAATGTCGGCAGCAATTGGGAAAGGATTACGGCGACGCCAAAATCAGGAGGCCCTAGCTATGTATACGAAATCCGTGTGAAGAGTTGGTGGGTGAACTCCGGCGATGCTTTCATGATATACAGCCTTGCTGAAAATTTTTGCAGTAGCAATGGCTACACACTTCCCCGTGCAGACCATTTAAACCATAGTCGTTCCCGAGGCATCGGGTCACTGTACAGTGAATGGGGAGATATGGGGCATTACACGACTGAAGCTGGTTTTCAATCAAATATGTATTGGTCATCTAGTCCCGCAAACTCAAACGAACAATACGTAGTTTCCCTGGCAACAGGTGATCAAAGCGTATTTGAAAAGCTTGGCTTTGCTTATGCGACATGTTATAAAAACCTCTGATTTTCCGTTATAATTTCTTAAAGAGTGCTCCATTCGGGGCACTCTTTTTTACATTCCCTCTATAGAGCTTGCTCTTCTCTCACCGAAAATGAATAAATAAAAATGCGATACCGCCAGATTCGCGTTCGGTGTGACTATGATCGTATCCGGTGAGTACAGCTTTGATCCAAAGGCTGGTTTTCTGTGATGATTAACCAGCCTCAGAGTATTGATGACACCACCGTTCATAACAGATCGGCATTACTTTGCATACGTACTGCTTCATATTCTCGCCAAAACATTTTTTAATGCCTTTGCGAATTCATCCAGACTTATATTGTCAATTTTTTGCCCAACGACGACTGACTCCGAGACATCGGCCATTGCGGGCCATCGCGTTTTGTAATCAGCATAAATTGCAACAACGGGGGTGTTATAGGCACTTGCCATATGTAATATTGAAGTGTCAGGAGTTATTGCGATATAAGCATCTTTTATGATTGCTGCTGAACGTTTAATCGAGGGTGACAAGGATAAACGGTAGACATTATTATAACTATTCACTAGTTCCCTGGCTTTATCTTCCCCTTTGGGGCCATGAACGATCACAATTGGCATATCTGTTTCACTTTGAATTTTTGCTATTATATTTTCTGCTATCGATAATGAAAATGTACGTTCCTGTGAGCTACCTTCTAAATTGAGCGCAATGTAAGATCCTAACGATCGCATTTCCTCGCGCACCTCATCGAGTACATCCTCACTTAGTGGCAATTCATATATTGGCCTGACTGCTGGAAAACCCGCCTCACGCATCATAAATGCCCATGTCATGGGTACGGGAGCCCGGAGTTTCTGATCCATCCGGGACGCGTTCTTACACACAGGGGAATAGCACTTCATGGTTAAACCAACAACCTGAAAATTCGTTTTTGCTTTCAACTGACTGATAAATAACATCGTTTTCAGGTTCTTTTTACGCATCGCCTCTATACAAAGATCCGGCGTACCGTATTGCTGTGTTATGTTCTTCGCTAAATCTTTTATTTCTTTTAATGTTGCGTGATCCTGCATAGTCATTGTGACTAATGTTAATTTAGTCTGTTCAAGTTTGAGCGCATTAAAGACTTCTAAATTAATTATCGACGTAACAATTAGTAGATGCTTAATTTTATGCAATTCAAGCGCCCGAATAACAGGAAAGATGGCCATAGCATCGCCAATCTGATCGGGAATATGGATGACAACAAAATCTGTTTTTTCAATATTGAAATTATAAGCTTTATAATCGTAGTAACTAAATGCAATACGTCTCAACAATGATGCTAAAAACATACCTAACCTCGCCTCCCTACTGGTTATAATGCAAAGCAGTCTATCAGACTCATCAGGGTGCCATTTTGTGCATATGCGGACTTTTATGTTTCATATCTCGAACCTGTGGGGCCTCTGCTTAATCCTTAAACAACACCAGCAACTCCCGCGCTTTCATCTTCCAGCGAATTTTTCATGTTGCCGCTAATCAGCCATAAAATCATTTGCAGATGCGCTCCGTCGAGGTAGTCTCATAAGGTTCGTTTATAGATCGACGGCAATGTGAGTTACCTTTTCCATACTAATTATAAAAAGACAGTACAAACAGGATCATTATGGACTCCACGCTCATCTCCACTCGTCCCGATGAAGGGACGCTTTCGTTAAGTCGCGCCCGACGAGCTGCGTTAGGCAGTTTCGCTGGTGCCGTCGTCGACTGGTATGATTTTTTACTCTATGGCATCACCGCCGCACTGGTGTTTAATCGCGAGTTTTTCCCGCAAGTAAGCCCGGCGATGGGAACGCTCGCCGCATTTGCTACCTTTGGCGTCGGATTCCTTTTCCGTCCGCTCGGCGGTGTCATTTTCGGTCACTTTGGCGACCGACTGGGACGTAAGCGCATGTTAATGCTGACCGTCTGGATGATGGGCATCGCGACAGCCTTGATTGGTATTCTTCCTTCATTCTCGACCATTGGGTGGTGGGCACCTATTTTGCTGGTGACACTGCGTGCCATTCAGGGATTTGCCGTCGGCGGCGAATGGGGAGGCGCGGCGTTGCTTTCCGTTGAAAGTGCGCCGGAAAATAAAAAAGCCTTTTACAGTAGCGGTGTACAAGTTGGCTACGGAGTAGGTTTACTGCTTTCAACCGGACTGGTTTCATTGATCAGTATGATGACAACTGACGAACAGTTTTTAAGCTGGGGCTGGCGCATTCCTTTCCTGTTTAGCATCGTACTGGTACTGGGAGCATTGTGGGTGCGCAATGGCATGGAAGAGTCCGCGGAATTTGAACAACAGCAACATAATCAAGCTGCCGCGAAAAAACGCATCCCGGTTATCGAAGCGCTGTTACGACATCCCGGTGCTTTCCTGAAGATTATTGCGCTACGGCTGTGCGAGTTGCTGACGATGTACATCGTTACCGCCTTTGCACTTAATTATTCAACCCAGAATATGGGGTTACCGCGCGAACTTTTCCTTAATATTGGTTTGCTGGTAGGTGGATTAAGCTGCCTGACAATTCCCTGTTTTGCCTGGCTTGCCGATCGTTTTGGTCGCCGCAGGGTTTATATCACAGGTGCGTTAATCGGAACGTTGAGCGCATTTCCTTTCTTTATGGCGCTTGAAGCACAATCTATTTTCTGGATAGTTTTCTTCTCCATAATGCTGGCAAACATTGCGCATGACATGGTGGTGTGTGTGCAACAACCGATGTTTACCGAAATGTTTGGTGCCAGTTATCGCTATAGTGGCGCTGGAGTCGGTTATCAGGTTGCCAGTGTGGTTGGTGGTGGATTTACACCTTTTATTGCCGCTGCACTCATCACTTACTTTGCCGGGAACTGGCATAGCGTCGCCATTTATTTGCTGGCTGGATGTCTGATTTCTGCAATAACCGCTTTGTTGATGAAAGACAATCAACGCGCTTGATAGCCTGGCGAAGATCATCCGATCTTCGCCTTACACTTTTGTTTCACATTTCTGTGACATACTATCGGATGTGCGGTAATTGTATGGAACAGGAGACACACATGAATAATAAGGGCTCCGGTCTGACCCCAGCTCAGGCACTGGATAAACTCGACGCGCTGTATGAGCAGTCTGTAGTTGCTTTACGCAACGCCATTGGCAAATATATTACAAGTGGCGAATTACCTGATGAAAACGCCCGCAAACAAGGTCTTTTTGTCTATCCATCACTGACCGTAACCTGGGACGGTGGCACAACAAATCCCCCCAAAACGCGCGCATTTGGTCGTTTTACTCACGCAGGCAGCTACACCACCACGATTACTCGCCCTACTCTCTTTCGTTCGTATCTTAATGAACAACTTACGTTGCTGTATCAGGATTATGGTGCGCATATCTCGGTGCAACCCTCGCAGCATGAAATCCCTTATCCTTATGTCATCGATGGCTCTGAATTGACACTTGATCGCTCAATGAGCGCTGGGTTAACTCGCTATTTCCCGACAACAGAACTGGCGCAAATTGGCGATGAAACTGCAGACGGCATTTATCATCCAACTGAATTCTCCCCGCTATCGCATTTTGATGCGCGCCGCGTCGATTTTTCCCTCGCGCGGTTGCGCCATTATACCGGTACGCCAGTTGAACATTTTCAGCCGTTCGTCTTGTTTACCAACTACACACGTTATGTGGATGAATTCGTTCGTTGGGGATGCAGCCAGATCCTCGATCCTGATAGTCCCTACATTGCCCTTTCTTGTGCTGGCGGGAACTGGATCACCGCCGAAACCGAAGCGCCAGAAGAAGCCATTTCCGACCTTGCATGGAAAAAACACCAGATGCCAGCATGGCATTTAATTACCGCCGATGGTCAGGGTATTACTCTGGTGAATATTGGCGTGGGACCGTCAAATGCTAAAACCATCTGCGATCATCTGGCAGTGCTACGCCCGGATGTCTGGTTGATGATTGGTCACTGTGGCGGATTACGTGAAAGCCAGGCCATTGGCGATTATGTACTTGCACATGCTTATTTACGCGATGATCACGTTCTTGATGCGGTTCTGCCGCCCGATATTCCTATTCCGAGCATTGCTGAAGTGCAACGTGCGCTTTATGACGCCACCAAGCTGGTGAGCGGCAGACCCGGTGAGGAAGTCAAACAGCGGCTACGTACTGGCACTGTGGTAACCACAGATGACAGGAACTGGGAATTACGTTACTCAGCTTCTGCACTTCGTTTTAACTTAAGCCGGGCCGTGGCAATTGATATGGAAAGTGCAACCATTGCCGCGCAAGGATATCGTTTCCGCGTGCCATACGGGACACTACTGTGTGTTTCAGATAAACCGTTGCATGGCGAGATTAAACTTCCCGGCCAGGCTAACCGTTTTTATGAAGGCGCTATTTCCGAACACCTGCAAATTGGCATTAGGGCGATCGATTTGCTGCGCGCAGAAGGCGACCGACTGCATTCACGTAAATTACGAACCTTTAATGAGCCGCCGTTCCGGTAATAAGTTCTGTTCCTTTTTCTCAGAAATAGATGTGAAGGATTTAGTAAGTCATCTGGCAAATAGCCTGCAATAAAGCAGGCTGTTTGCTTCCTTAGGCGGATACGAGTTTTATTATCGTCTTAATGATTTTCACATATTAAAAGCAAGTATGCTTTCAAAACACAATTATAAAAAATCCCACCAGCAACATTAGTTTTTATATAATTAAATATAAGATTATGGCTTTAGAATATTTTTATTTCTAATAGACGAGATTTTTCCTGTTATGATATAATATGCTGAATTAACACATGTTAACGATTTACCAGTAATGTAAATAAATTTTCGAGGAGATCATTCCAGTGGGACGAAAATGGGCCAATATTGTTGCTAAAAAAACGGCTAAAGACGGTGCAACGTCTAAAATTTATGCAAAATTCGGTGTAGAAATCTATGCTGCTGCTAAACAAGGTGAACCCGATCCAGAATTAAACACATCTTTAAAATTCGTTATTGAACGTGCAAAACAGGCACAAGTTCCAAAGCACGTTATTGATAAAGCAATTGATAAAGCCAAAGGCGGCGGAGATGAAACATTCGTGCAGGGCCGTTATGAAGGCTTTGGTCCTAATGGCTCAATGATTATCGCCGAGACATTGACTTCAAATGTTAACCGTACGATTGCTAACGTTCGCACAATTTTCAATAAAAAAGGCGGCAATATCGGAGCGGCAGGTTCTGTCAGCTATATGTTTGACAATACTGGTGTGATTGTATTTAAAGGATCAGACCCTGACCATATTTTTGAAATTTTACTTGAAGCTGAAGTTGATGTTCGTGATGTGACTGAAGAAGAAGGTAACATTGTTATTTATACTGAACCTACTGACCTTCATAAAGGAATCGCGGCTCTAAAAGCAGCTGGAATCACTGAGTTCTCAACAACAGAATTAGAAATGATTGCTCAATCTGAAGTTGAGCTTTCCCCAGAAGATTTAGAAATCTTTGAAGGGCTTGTTGATGCCCTTGAAGATGACGACGATGTACAAAAAGTTTATCATAACGTCGCAAATCTCTAATTATATTTTAAAGAAATCTGTCTTTATGGCAGATTTCTTTAATCTCATATAATCCTTATAAAAAATATAATATTCAACTCGTCATATTGCTTATAAAACCCCCCCATTCCCAGAGAAATAATATTTATTAAAATTCCAGTTCTTCTTTTTCTGATTACAGAAGGCAAAGTGGCAATAACGCATAGTTTCCCGATAAAGACGCGATAGCGACATCCCGCATAAGGCATTTTTCTCTTTATCTTTGTACGGTACTTCATGGAACAGAGTTTTTGACCTTGCGAATCGTGATGTCTGTTGGGGGCAACTTGCTCACTGAAGCGTGAGACTCGATTAAGCGCACGAAACACAGAAATCAAAAAACCCGGTCACTTTTTTACAAGGTAACCGGGTAAAAATAATTTTTATTTTTTAACTGTTTTGAGACTCATAGAGATATCTCAAAACTAAAATTTGGCTCCTCTGACTGGACTCGAACCAGTGACATACGGATTAACAGTCCGCCGTTCTACCGACTGAACTACAGAGGAATCGTGAGAACGAGACGAATATTAGCGATGCCCACCCATAATGTCAAAGCCTGTTTTTTAAATTTGAAATCGTTTGCTGAAATAATCTGCATTTTGTCGTTTATTCCGACACAGCTGGCTTTTTTTCACACTTTTGCGGTTCGGATCGAGGGTATTTCCACAGCCAACGTCCAGTAACCATTCGCCAGTAAAACAGCACGGCCCGCACAGCCCAGTCGGCAAACATTCCCATCCAGACACCAACCACACCCCAGCCAAGCATGATGCCCAGCACATAACCGACGACAACCCGGCAACCCCACATGCTCAACATAGAAACCCACATGGCGTAACGGGCATCGCGAGCACCTTTAAATCCAGCGGGTAGCACCCATGAGGCGGACCAAATAGGCATAAATAAAGCATTTAGCCAAATCAGAATCACAACGACATGTTTAACCTGTGGATCCTGGGTGTAAAACGATGCCATAACCCCGGCAAAGGGAGCCGTTAGCCAGGCGATGGCCGTTAATCCAAGAGTGGAAAGCCAGAACACATGCCGCAACTGAATCTCTGCTTGCGCTATCTGCCCTACCCCCAACCTTCGGCCTGTAATGATCGTAGAAGCAGAGCCGAGCGCACTTCCGGGTAAGTTGATAAGAGCCGCAATTGAAAACGCGATAAAATTTCCGGCAATAACACTGGTCCCCATCCCGGCAACGAACATTTGGGTTAATAACCGACCACTGGTAAATAACACTGATTCGACACTCGCTGGAATACCAATCCCCATGACTTCCCAGATAATGCTAAAATTCAGCGGTTTAAAATAGCTCTTTAACGAAATCCTTAGCGCAGGATTAAAACCAATCGCCAGCACCCACAAAATTGCAACTGCGCCAATATAACGAGAAATGGTTAAACCCAACCCAGCCCCGACAAATCCCAGTCCCGGCCAGGAGAAAAGGCCGTAAATCAATATGCCGCTAATAATAATATTAAGAATATTCAGGCTACCGTTAATCAGTAGCGGTATTTTCGTATTCCCTGCACCACGAAGTGCCCCGCTACCAATCAAAGTGATGGCAGCTGCTGGATAACTGAGTGCCGTCAGCTCCAGATAAGTCAACGCCAGTGCTTTAACTTCTGTCGTGGCATCACCCGCGACGAAATCAATAATTTGTTCGCCAAAATGATGAATAAGCGTTGCCAACAGTACGGCAAACAACGTCATGATCACCAATGACTGCCGCGTCGCCACCCTCGCTCGTCGTCGATCCCGCTTACCGAGACTAAATGCCACAACGACAGTAGTACCAAGATCGATAGCAGCAAAAAAAGCCATAATGACCATATTGAAGCTGTCCGCCAATCCCACGCCGGCCATCGCATCTTTTCCCAGCCAGCTGACCAGAAAAGTGCTCAGGACACCCATCAACAGGACACAAGCATTCTCCATGAAGATAGGAACAGCAAGCGGGGTTATCTCGCGCCAGAACAACACTTTGTAGCTCTTGCGTTTAGCGTGCCAGCGAGTGCCGTGAACAACCTGGCGTAAAGCAGAGGAGATATTCAAAGCCGACCTTAATTGCAGAAAGTGAAACCACATTTCAAATAATGAGGGAGAATCAGCAAAGCTGCAAAGATTTTCGCCAACAAATTGTCTGCAAATGCAACAAACTGTTGATAGAAACGGCAAACAGTTGGGGAATTTAAAAATCGGGTTTGACAAAAGATTTTTCGCCGTTAAGATGTGCCTCAACAGCGATTCCTCTGTAGTTCAGTCGGTAGAACGGCGGACTGTTAATCCGTATGTCACTGGTTCGAGTCCAGTCAGAGGAGCCAAATTTCTGAAAAGCCCGCTTTTATAGCGGGCTTTTTGCTATATCTGATAATCAATTTCCTCTTCACTGTTTTCCATCACCTGCCGCTTGATATCCTCAACTGACAGTCCTGCATTACAAAGTTCCAGAAAGCGCCAGACATAGTTACGCTGAAGTTGTCCTCGCTTCAGTCCCAACCAGACAGTATTAGCATCGAAAAGATGCCGCGTATCCAGACGGATTAAATTCTCTTCCTCTTGTTCGCCGCTGGATTGTTCGGCAACTAATCCGATCCCAAGCCCAAGAGCAACATAGGTTTTAATGACATCAGAATCCTGCGCACTTAATACAATATCTGCCAGCAAACCTTTGCGGGCAAATGCGTCATCAATACGTGAGCGCCCCGTAATCCCCCGTCGGTAAGTGATTAACGGCCACTTCGCTATTGATTCCAGCGTCAATGGTGTAATTTGCGTTAAGGGATGATCGAGTGGAACAAGCAAACTATGGTGCCAACGAAACCACGGGAAGGCGACGAGCTGCGGGTCATTACTCAAACGCTCGCTGGCGATACCAATATCAGCTTCGCCATTTTGCAACAACGTCGCAATTTCCTGTGGCGTCCCCTGGATTAGCTCGAGCCGAACCTCCGGGAAAAGTTCGCGAAAAGCTTTAATGACCTCTGGCAAGCTATAACGTGCCTGAGTATGCGTCGTTGCAATAGTGAGAACGCCAGACGTATCGTTGGTAAACAGGTCTGCAAGCCGACGAACATTACTGGCTTCATTCAGAATACGTTCTGCAATGACCAGTAATGCTTTGCCCGGTTCAGTCATGCCCAGCAGTCGCTTACCCCGTCGAACAAATATTTCGATGCCAAGTTCATCCTCCAGTTCCCGAATATGACGGCTGACGCCTGACTGTGAGGTAAAAAGCATATTCGCAACCTCTGTCAGGTTGTAATCCTGACGTGCAGCCTCGCGGATTATCTTTAGTTGTTGGAAATTCACGGTAAACTCCGGGCAGTTCAGATTTCCCGTTATTGTTAAAGTCTAATGCCCGGCATAACAAATAATAAAAACCCGCATCTTATTCCATCCCGATATAACACTTAGCTCACCAATTGCCACTGCCTTTTTTCCATCACTGGAGAACTAATCACTGACATTAACAACTCTTTCACTGCCTGTGCCTGTGGCGATAAGTTCGCTCTGGCGGGTAAATTTAATGACAAAGAGAGACTCATGGAAGGAGTGGTAATGCGTGACATCCACCCATTTACTGCGCCACATAACGAACGCGCGGCCGATTCGGGTAATACTGCAACGCCCATGCCGCTGGCAATCGCTGCGGTAAGCGTGGCAATAGACTCAATTTCACCAATAACTTTTGCCGTGAGTCGCCGTAGGGAAAAAGCCTCATCAACACGAAGTCTAATAGCACTGTAATCACTGGGGAGAAAGAGGTTCATTTTCGCAATAGCATTCACATCAACGCTTTGCCCCGGGCAATCTTGAGTTCCTACCAGAAAAAGATCTTCTTTCAGCAAAGCCTGACTGGATACACCAGCCACAGGGGAATGCTCATAAATCACCGCCATATCGAGTTGGTGATTTATCAATTTTTCGTTAAGCACTGCACCACTATTTTCATGAAGATAGATAACGATCTCCGGAAATTCAGCGCGAACCGCCTGTAATAAGGGCATGGTGATGGATGACGCAGCGGTTCCTGGTGCAAAGCCAATCGAGACTTGCCCCGATAATGCCTGACCAACGTTATGCACCGCCAGTTGGGCCTGTTCACACTGACGTAAAATGGCCCGCGCATGGGTATAGAGAATTTTTCCGGCGTCTGTTGGCGTAACGCCCCGCTTTGTACGGATCAAAAGTTGTTGATTTAACTCACCTTCCAGTGTGGCAACCTGCTGGCTGAGCGCTGGTTGTGCGATATGCAATACTTCAGCAGCCTGGGTCAGGCTACCAATATCTACAATTTTTACGAAGTATTTCAGGCGTCTGAAGTTCATGTTGCCTCCGGTTTTTAAGAATCGGCCCAAGTGCCGCCATTACTTACAACCAGATTGCAAGATGCTTGCCAGTTTTATTTTGGCGTTGATGTACAAGCTAACCAACTGTCAAATAAGAGATTATGATAGATTCGTCATTTGCTCCTTTAATCAGCTGTCGCGTTCCCCTGCCCTATAAAAGGAGGGTATGCACCACGATGGTTCATTACCCAATAAGATTGAAAGCTCACCACTTTGTTGAAATTGACAGCAAACAAACAAAAAAATGCATTTCACCCTTTGACATCACCATGCACTGCCATTAATATGCGCCCCGTTCACACGATTCCTCTGTAGTTCAGTCGGTAGAACGGCGGACTGTTAATCCGTATGTCACTGGTTCGAGTCCAGTCAGAGGAGCCAAATTCAAAAAAGCCTGCTTTCTAGCAGGCTTTTTGCTTTCTAATTACCAACGCTCTTAAAACATCTGTCTTGAACCAGAACTAATTTGCACAGGCATTCCCGATCGACGTTGCAACGCAGCATTTGCGCGATTTACATCAACTTCTTGCCCGCTGATAAACGCCCGCAAAGATGGGGTTACCGGCAATGGCACTTTTCGGTCAGACTCATATTCTGCACGATTGCGCGACAACGGCTCATGAACTTCCAGCCAGTTCGAGCCATCTGGTTCAGTGGTGTATTTTACTGGCTGGTCGATAATTTGCACACGCGTCCCAACAGGAACATTATCAAACAGATATTTGATATCGTCATTGCGCAGACGAATACAGCCCTGACTTACCCGGAGCCCAATACCAAAATTGGCATTGGTACCATGGATGGCATACAACCTGCCAATATAAATCGCGTACAGCCCCATGGGATTATCGGGACCCGCAGGAACAAATGCGGGCAAACTCTCCCCTCGTTTCGCATATTCGCGCCGAGTGTTCGGCGTTGGCGTCCAGGTTGGAGCTTCTTGTTTACGTTCAACGGTAGTCACCCAGTTACGCGGGGTTTCTCGCCCAGCCTGGCCGATACCAATAGGAAAGACTTCCACAGTATTACTGTCTGGTGGGTAGTAATAAAGACGCATCTCAGCGACGTTAACCACAATCCCTTTACGAACAGTGGCGGGCAAAATCAGTTGCTGCGGAATGGTGAGTTGCGAGCCAGACTTCGGCAAAAAAACATCAGCGCCCGGGTTCGCTTCCAGCATGTTACTTAACCCTTGCCCGTATTGTGCGGCAAAAGTCTCCAGCGGCTGGGTATTGTGATCAGGAACAGTTACAGTAAGCGACTGCCCCACTAAACGGCTACCCTCTGAAGGTAATGGATAAGTTACCGCCAGGCTATTATGGCTGGCAAAAAGCAGAGCAAATGAGCAAAGAATATTTACACGACGCATCATGTCCCTTTCCTATGTCGCGAAAGCTATCCGTTAAGTATAGCTTTTATCAGACTTTTCGTTTTTAACTGTTCAAATCAGAAGTCGTATTCCCCGGTAGAACAATATTACTGGCAGCAAGTTCGCCCATGTTGTTGTATATCGCACAGGCAGCTTCGATGATGGGCATCGCCAGAGCTGCGCCACTCCCCTCACCTAAACGCATCTCCATATTGAGATAAGGCTCCAGCCCCAAATGCGACAGCGCTATACGCGCCCCTTTTTCTGCCGACAGGTGAGAAGGAATGAGATACGGTTTGATTGCAGGAGACATCTGGCAGGCTGCGAGCGCGGCAGCATAAGAAAGAAATCCATCCAGCAACACGGGTAAACCGCAGGAAGCAGCGCCTAACATCACGCCAGCCATTCCGACCAAATCAAATCCACCCACTTTTGCCAGGACATCAACGCCATCCTGCGGATTTGGTTGATTCAACGTAATCGCCCGGCGCACAACATCAATTTTATTAGCCAGTTTATCTGTCGGCAGGTTTGCGCCAATCCCAACCACTTCTTCAGGAGCCCGGCCAGTGATTGTGCTGACTATTGCCGCTGCCGGTGTCGTGTTTGCCATCCCCAGTTCACCTACACCAAACAGCGTAACACCGTTTTTTGCCAGCTCCCGCGTATAACATATGACGTCCAAAAGCAACTTTTCTGCCTGATGGCGACTCATTGCCGGAGCTGAAGCAATATTGCCACTACCTCGAGCAACACGCATGTTGATAAGCCCGGGGATAGGCTCAGCAGTATCAATACCAACATCAATTACGTAGACGTTAGCGCCCGCTTGTGCTGCCAGCACACACACGCCGGTTGTTCCGCGGGTCATATTTTCAGCCTGAATGGCTGTCACTTCTTTTGGGGAAATAGCGACCCCTTCCTCCCAGACGCCGTGATCGGCACACATAACCAGTACCGCTTTTTTGCCCACATGCGGTATGCCATTCAACCCCGGCATTCCCGCCAGTTGTATGGCAAGCGCCTCCAGCCTTCCCAGGCTACCAACAGGTTTGAGTAACCCGTCAATATGCCGTTGTGCACGCGACATAGCGGCAGGATCGATAGCAGGGATCGTATTCAGTAAATCGGCAAGTGTTTGCATGTCACGTCTCTTTATAGCAGTGCCAGCAGGAAGACCAGTTCACCAAGCTCTATAGCAGCTCCCAGCGTATCGCCGGTTTGCCCGCCCAGCGTACGTTTGAGAAGCTGACCGAGGATGAAAATCGCCACCATCGTCACCACCATAGCAGCCACACCATGCATACCCGGCAATAATACGGCAGCAAAAATAGCGGCTAAGCCGAGTGTGACGCAGGTTTGTCGCCCATCAATTTTGCCAATGAACACATTGCCAAGTCCTTCTTCCCGGGCATAACGATGACGATACATCAATAATGCGGCAGTCCCGCGGCTGACCGCACATGCTGCCGCCAGCGATGCAAGGATCGGTTCGCCACGCAGAGCCAACTCGCTTAATACCAGAATCTTTGCCAGTACAACAAAAATCAATGCCAGACCGCCGTGGGTGCCTAAACGGCTATCACGCATGATTTCCAACATGCGATCGCGGCTACGTGCAGAAAATACGCCATCACAGGTATCGGCGAGGCCGTCCAGGTGGAATCCCCCGGTCATCAGCGCCAGCACAAGTACGCTAAACAGTGCCGCCAGTGGTACGCCACACCATGCCTGCAGCACCATGAAGACCAGCCCGCTAATCGCGCCAAGCAATAATCCAATTAAAGGAAAAGTAATAATACCGCGAGAATAATGCTCGAAATCCAGTCCCTGGGACCAGCGACGCGGTACAGGCAGACGCGTAATAAAAGAGAGCATCGCCCAAAATAATTTACTCATTTGATTTTTACTCCAATACCCGAAACCACCAACCATACTTCATTTGCCGCAGCGGCCAGCTGCTGATTTACCCGCCCGGCAATATCACGAAAATGTCGTGCCAGACGACTCTCCGGCACAATCCCCATTCCCACTTCGTTAGTCACTAATACAACCTTTGCGGGGCAACGTTGGCAGGCAGCAATCAACGACTGAATCTCAGCATTAATCGCCTGTTCCATCGCCTGATAATCCCATTCATCAGGGTCTTTATCGCCGCCATAATCAAACAACAGATTAGTCACCATTGTGGTAACGCATTCCAGCAACACAGCTTCATGCGGGTTAATGTCTGCATGAATTAATTCATCAACATGTTGCCAACGCTCCACCGTGCGCCAGTGCGCCGGACGGCCTTGCCGATGATGTTCTATCCGTGCAGCCATCTCATCATCAAGGATTTGCGAGGTGGCGATATACAGAACCTGTGAAGAGTCCCCAATAAGCGCCTCTGCGTGGCGACTCTTCCCGCTCCGTGCTCCACCTGTCACCAAAATCATCATACCGACTCCTGATTCAATTGTATGATGGTATTCATTGAACAGAACAATGGATCCCCCACCGTTGCTGACCGCAAAACATTTACGCGATTAATACTGCGCGTAATATAATTAAAAATCCAGCATTCTCAATCCATTACGAAAGAAGATGGCATTGTGGAATAGCCAGACTTCCTCGTGTTAACGCCCGGTCATTGGAGTAGTAACCAAAGCAGATTTAGCCAACATGGAACAAATATCTTTGGTGAAATGTTGGTTACGGGAAGCTGGAGCGCACAACGTGTTAGTAACCAGTGCGGTTAATAACAATAGAGTTGCAGAACTTTTTGCCTTGCTGCATACAGAAGAAGGCTGTCGCTAATTTCGACAGGTTATCAGATGGGAATGATGACTTTGATACACAGAAAAGAATCAATGAGCAATGAGGGTTGCCGGGCAACCCTCATTGAATAAAACAGGAATTACTTCGCTTCGCCGTTTTTCATTTCGCCCATAGCTTTCAGCTTTTTGGAGATATCGCGGCGTTCTTTGGAGAGCTCGGCATTTTTGATGATGTAATCGTCAACGCGATCTTCATAGTCACCTTTCATGCTGGCGATGATGCCCTGGATTGCTTCAACGCTCATCCCCGGCTTGATGTAATCGCTCAGGTTGTCCAGCAGCAGGACGCGCTTCTGGTTGTCACGGATCTTTTTCTCAACGTCCTGAATTTCACGTTGCAGTTTGTTCTTACGACGGAACAGACGAACAAATTCCAGTACGTCCTGGAATGAAGGCTTGGTAGTTTCCATTTTTATACCCCTGATAATGTGAGAGTCGGATTCGTTTAAGCAACCGCTATTCGTTAGGGCCAACATTACTCATAGCTGCCGCAGATGACAATGCTTTTATCCCTTTTCACTATCATACCCTTTATCCTTGCTGAATCGAAGCAGCAGCAAGATGATTCTGAAGTTCAGGAATTATTTGCGCAAGGCCCGGCAAATCAGATTCGATAGCAACTCAAGCTGATGCGCCGTTTCCATGTTCAGCCACACATAACCATAGATTGGTGTTTCCACTACCTTCAGGTCATGGTGGTTATTGAGCAACTGACGCAGCTCTTCCACAGCATCGTTCAATTTTTCCGTATTGGCAAAAACCGGCTGCGGATTACCTTCGTACAGCGCATGAACAAGGCTCAGCAGTATTTGCTGCATCATGTGCTGGGTATCACGAAGTTTTTGCGCGTTCAATAACACGAAATGGCTGGGGCGCGTGGCCCAGTACGCATTGATTTGCAACTCCAGCATACAAACCAGATTGCGGTTAATGGTCTGGATACCTTCATATATCGATTTTGGAATACGGGTTTCTTTGCTGGCGGGCGCAATCAGCCCACGCATTTTCACGGCATCGGTCAGGAGTTTTTGTAGATGGCTTTCCAGACGTGGGCGTTCGAGTAAGTTCGGTGAGAATGCAGATTGATAGACCCGATTATACTCGGTCAGACTTTTCGCCAGTTGAATGCGCCAGTGGATGAACGCCCGTTGTGGCCAGATACCGGTAAACAACATTGCCAGTAAAGAGCCGAGGATCACATCGCCGCTTCGCCATAACGCCGTATCAATTTCACCTGTCGGGGAACCAACAACAATTGCCAGCGTCACCCCAATCAATAATCCTTGATACGGTTTCTTGCCCAGCGCCAGCCAACCGCAAAGAAACATCGCCGCCGCGCACCAGACTAACATCAGCGGTAACGAAATTAACTCCAGTTGCAGAGCGATAAGACCTAAAATCGAACCCAACACCGTACCGCCAATACGTTCGAAGGCGCGAGGGACAACGTTACCCCAGAACGAGATTGGCCCCATAATCACCACCATGGTGACCAGCGGCCAGGTGCTTTCCGGGATAGTAAACAGGCGGATAATGAGAAAAGTGAGCAGGAATGCCAGCGCGACCCGAGTACCATGCACAATGCGGTAATGGCGGTATACCCGGATTTCAAACGGGCTTAATGACTTATCGGCACGCACGCAGAAACTCCGTAATGAAGATTAAAAGCGCTCATAACTCATCTGTCGGCCAGAAGGCGCACCTCTGAGTTATCCGACGGACATACCGGGAACAGTGTAATTTCCCGGCAGGAGCGAAAAATTTGAAAGGCGCATCTTACTCTTTTCGCTTTCAAAAAAAGAGTGGTCTTCGCGTCAACACACCGCCCTGAGATGAATTAGTGATGTTTTGGCTGCACCGCAACATACATTTCGATATCCCAGTACCCATCTTCCGCGCCATTGTTCAAGTAAACCTCGAAGCAGGGCTTTGGTAACATTTCATAAGCACTGTCCTGCAAGAGACTATTAAAGAACTGATACCAGGGTTTAGCAAAATCATCACCGACTACACGAGCTACCGCCACCGCATACTGACCACCTGTAATTTCTGTCAGAATGACGCCCTCACTGTTTTCGGGAAGCGTAAAGTAACCCGGCACCGTCACGACGGTGTCGCAGCGTAATTTTTCGGCGGGTGTTTCATCTGGATTGTCGTAATAGACAGCAACCCACTCCTTCGGCACAATATTTTTGCTATCTACCCACATCATCAACTGCTCAAAGCCTTTCTTTACCGTCTGTTCCCACGGGCCAACGAGATGGAAACCTGCAACGGTACGTTTCTCTTCCTGCTTAATCTCGTAGTTCATGACGCCTCCATTAACACTGTTTTTATATACAGTATAGTTGCAATATTAAAACCACAAGGAATGAGTGTTGATTATGCGAGCAGACTCGCACTCCTGCCAGTCTGCTGCAAAAGAAAGGTCAGGCCTTATGGTGGAAATAATCACTCAGGCGAGAAAACATGCTGCCTTCCCCAACAGATTCCAGGGTAACCAGCGGCCAGTGCGCCACCTGTTTATCACGGTCGTAAAGTTCAATTTCCCCTACCCGCTGATGGGCGCTAATTGGCGCGGTGAGTTCTTTACCATCAAGGGTATATTTGGCTTTGATATGTGGAATTTCGGCTTTCGGTAGTACCATCCAGAACTCTTGTTCTGTTCCCAGGGCGATATTTTCTTTATCGCCATACCAGATGCGTTCCGTACCGACCTTTTTCCCACGGTGCAAAATTTGCACCGTAGTAAAGTTTTGTTGCCCCCAACGCAGTAATTTTCTTGCCTCTTCCTCACGACCTTTTGCACTGTCAGCCCCCATTACCACTGCAATGAGACGACGCTGCCCATCTACAGCCGAAGCAATGAGGTTAAAACCGGCACCAGAAGTATGACCCGTTTTCAGGCCGTCAACATTCATGGTTTTATCCCACAACAACCCGTTACGGTTTTGCTGGGTGATACCGTTCCAGGTGAGACTTTTCTCACTGTACATATGATAAAACTCGGGCTCGCCGTGGATGATAGCACGAGAAAGCACAGCTAAATCATAAGCCGAGCTATGCTGGCCAGGTGCATCCAGACCATGCACTGTTTCAAAATGCGTATCCTTGAGATGCAGCTTCTCGGCATAGTTGTTCATCATTTCAACAAACTGCCGTTGCCCACCGGCAATATAGTCAGCCAGAGCAACACAAGCGTCATTTCCGGAATCCACAATTAAACCACGGCTTAAATCACGTACCGATACGCGATCGCCCTCTTTCAAAAACATCAGTGAAGAACCGACAAACACCGGATTATCTTTCGCCCACGCATCGCGCCCCACGGTGACAATATCGTCTGGCGTAATGCGATGACTATCGATAGCGCGATCCACGACATAACCCGTCATCAGCTTTGTCAGGCTGGCGGGATTGCGCTGTTGATGCTCATTACCCGCGGTGAGGATCTGACCGGTGGTGTAATCCATCAATACCCAGGACCCGGCATGAATCTCTGGAGGCTGAGGTGAAAAAGGAATGTTTTCCGCCGCAAAACCAGACGATAAGTTAAAAACGAACAAAGAAGCAGCAATAATAAGACGGCGTTTCAACAGCAAACCCTCAGGAGTTTCAAATAGCTGTTCTTTTTACGGAAATACTTATGAACTGGCTGGAATAAAGTGCAAGAAAATGTGACTACCCTCTCATTTTTATCTGACATGATCTGTTGCCACTCGCTGCCAAATTGTGGCGCTAAAGCTGATTAGCACGGTGATATTTGATACTCTGGCAGACAGCAGAAATAACGGATTTAACCTAATGATGAATGACGGTAAGCAACAATCTACCTTTTTGTTTCACGATTACGAAACCTTTGGCACGCACCCCGCGTTAGATCGCCCTGCACAGTTCGCAGCCATTCGCACCGATAGCGAATTCAATGTCATCGGCGAACCCGAAGTCTTTTACTGCAAGCCCGCGGATGACTATTTACCCCAGCCTGGAGCAGTATTAATTACCGGTATTACCCCGCAGGAAGCACGGGCGAAAGGAGAAAACGAAGCCGCGTTTGCCGCCCGTATTCACTCGCTTTTTACCGTACCGAAGACCTGTATTCTGGGCTACAACAATGTGCGTTTCGACGACGAAGTCACACGCAACGTTTTTTATCGTAATTTCTACGATCCTTACGCCTGGAGCTGGCAGCATGATAACTCGCGCTGGGATTTGTTGGATGTTATGCGTGCCTGTTATGCCCTGCGCCCGGAAGGAATAAACTGGCCTGAAAATGATGACGGTCTACCGAGCTTTCGCCTTGAGCATTTAACCAAAGCGAATGGTATTGAACATAGCAACGCCCACGATGCGATGGCTGATGTGTACGCCACTATTGCGATGGCAAAGCTGGTAAAAACGCGTCAGCCACGCCTGTTTGATTATCTCTTTACCCATCGTAATAAACACAAACTGATGGCGTTGATTGATGTTCCGCAGATGAAACCCCTGGTGCACGTTTCCGGAATGTTTGGAGCATGGCGCGGCAATACCAGCTGGGTGGCACCGCTGGCGTGGCATCCTGAAAATCGCAATGCCGTAATTATGGTGGATTTGGCAGGAGACATTTCGCCATTACTGGAACTGGATAGCGACACATTGCGCGAACGTTTATATACCGCAAAAGCCGATCTTGGCGATAACACCGCCGTTCCGGTTAAGCTGGTGCATATCAATAAATGTCCGGTGCTGGCCCAGGCGAATACGCTACGCCCGGAAGATGCCGACCGACTGGGAATTAATCGTCAGCATTGCCTCGATAACCTGAAAATTCTGCGTGAAAATCCGCAAGTGCGTGAAAAAGTGGTGGCGATATTCGCGGAAGCCGAACCGTTTACGCCTTCAGATAACGTGGATGCACAGCTTTATAACGGCTTTTTCAGTGACGCCGATCGTGCAGCAATGAAAATTGTGCTGGAAACCGAGCCGCGTAATTTACCGGCACTGGATATCACTTTTGTTGATAAACGGATTGAAAAGCTGTTGTTCAATTATCGGGCACGCAACTTCCCGGGGACGCTGGATTATGCCGAGCAGCAACGCTGGCTGGAGCACCGCCGCCAGGTATTCACACCCGAGTTTTTACAAGGCTATGCAGAAGAGATTCAGATGCTGGCGCAGCAGTATGCCGACGATAAAGAAAAAGTGGCGCTGTTAAAAGCGCTTTGGCAGTACGCGGAAGAGATTGTCTAATTTGAAGCCTCCGCCGCTGGTACGGCGGAGGACAATGTTGAGTCAGGCTTTTTGAACGGTGATGCTCCACGCTGCATCGCCAATCTGCTGATAATCGGTGATGACATGTCCTTCTTCTGCCGCCCACTGTGGGATTGCTTCAGTTGCCTGGGTGCAATCAAACTCAATTACCAACTTATCGCCGCTGGCCATTTCTGCCAGTGCTGCCTTTGCTTCTATGAGTGGAAACGGACAGACCTGCGTCACCACATCCAGCTTTTGAACCGCCATCTTTACACCTTACTTAATTTGCCGCAGCAGTTGCCAGTCGCGCCTTACGCTGCGGTCGAACATACACAAGCCAGGACGCAGTCCAGACTCCGAGAATCATAAATACAAGGCCAATCCAGCCCTGCCAGGTCATCATTGCAGTCATAACCAGTCCATTACCGATAGAGCAACCACCTGCAATACTGGCACCGAAGCCCATCAGTACACCACCTAACCCGCTACGTAATGTTGTTTGTGCATCAGCTGCGCGAACGCGGAACTCACGGCTCGCTTTGGCTGCAATAAATGACCCCACGAAGATCCCTAACACCAGGAAAACGCCCCAGTTAATGTATTTCACGTCACCCGCGACCAGAAATTGCAGAATATTGGCCGTTGGGGAAGTGATGCCTAACCCAAACATACGTCCGGTTGCTTCACTCAGGGGCCAGGCTAAAAGCGCAATCAAACCGATGAGTACAGCAGTGACAAAGGGATGCCAGCGTTTTTCAAACAGAATATGAGCGATCCCAGTTCGGCGCGGCGGTAAGGTCGCGACTTTGAGTTTTGGCTTCTTCAACTCTTTCATCACCACCCAGAGCGTTATCACCAGCAATACGGCAACCAACGGCCACACAGACAAATTAAAAGTCTCAGCAATAGAGTTATGTTCAGTACTGTAGTGCTGCAAGGTTTGATTTAAACCACTGGCATGTGGAGAACGCATCACCGCACTCATCACCATATAAGTGAAAAGCGCGATCCAACTGCCGATCAATCCCTCACCCGCGCGATACCAGGTCCCGGTGGCACATCCACCCGCCAGAACAATTCCCAGCCCGAAGATATACCCACCTATAACAGTACCAAGCCACGGGAACGCCCCGGCTTCGTAAGTCAGTAGGCCCGCCTGAATTAACGCAAAAACCCCCACGCTTTGTACCGAAATTGCAATCAGCAGGGCGTAAAACATGCGATTATTTTTCGCGATATACATATCGCGAAAACCACCTGTCAGGCAAAAACGCCCACGTTGCATGACAAATCCCAGCAGAGCACCACAAATTAGCCCGCTTAATATCATTGAAAACATAAATTAATTAACCAGATGAATGTTAATGAGGAAATTATTCATGACTGGTGGAATGCAGACCAATAACCAAATTCTCTAAATTAGAACAAATGGTTATTAATGAGGATTTCGATAAAAAAGAATAAAAAAACCGGAGCCAAATGTTCATTCGACTCCGGTTTATTATTAGAAAAGATGATTATGCTACGTCTTCGTACTGCGGAACCGGGTTACGGAAGCTCTTGGTGACGCAAGCCAGGTAAATCAGACCGATAGCAGCCCAGATCAGACCCAGAACCATTGAGCTTTCTTCCAGGTTAACCCACAGTGCACCAACGGTCAGCGCACCACACATCGGCAGGAACAGATACTGGAAGTGATCTTTCAGCGTCTTATTACGCTTCTCACGGATCCAGAACTGCGAGATGACCGACAGGTTAACGAAGGTAAACGCCACCAGCGCACCAAAGTTGATCAGCGCCGTAGCCATTACCAGGTCGAAGTTGATTGCCAGCAAGGCAATCGCGCCAACCAGGATGATGTTCATCGCCGGAGTACGCCATTTCGGGTGTACATAACCGAAGAAGCTTTTCGGGAACACGCCGTCACGACCCATTACGTACATCAGACGCGCTACGCCTGCGTGCGCCGCCATACCGGACGCCAGTACGGTAATGGTGGAGAAGATCAGCGCGCCAACCTGGAACGCTTTACCCGCAACGTACAGCATGATTTCAGGCTGTGACGCATCCGGATCTTTAAAGCGAGAGATATCCGGGAAGTACAGCTGCAGGAAGTAAGTTGCAAAGATGAAGATCATGCCGCCAATCAGCGCGGTCAGGAAAATCGCACGCGGGATCACGCGCTCTGCATCTTTGGTTTCTTCCGACAGGTTGCTGATGCCGTCAAAGCCGGTAAAGGAGAAGCACAGGATTGTCGCCCCGGTAATCATCGGGATAACATGCGCATCGCCAGACCAGAACGGACGAGTGCTCGCCAGCGTACCAGCGCCTTCACCTTCAAATACGCCATAAACAACCATGCCCAGAATCACCGCGATCAGCACTACCTGCAACACGACGATTACAGTGTTGAAGTTCGCTACGGATTTCAGACTACGCAGGTTAAAGGCGGTCATGAAGGCCACCAACGCCACCACAAACATCCACGATGGGATGGAAGGCACCAGAGCTTCAAAATAGATTTTCGCCAGCAGAATGTTGATCATCGGCGCGAACAGATAGTCGAGCAGAGAAGACCAACCCACCATAAAGCCGACAGTCGGGCTAATGGATTTCTGGGCGTAAGTGTATGCAGAGCCAGCAGAAGGATAGCGGCGAACCAGCTTCCCGTAGCTCAGAGCCGTAAACAGGATCGCAATCAATGCGAACGCATAGGCTGTCGGCACATGACCATCCGTGAGGCCTGAAACGATACCAAAAGTATCAAACAGCGTCATCGGCTGCATATAGGCAAGACCCATCATTACAACCGGAACTAACGTAAGCGTTTTACGCAATTCCACGCGAGAGGTGTTTGGAGTAACGTTATGCGACATGGTCATTCTCCTTTACGGTGATAACCGTCGCGTAAGCAAAAAATTGCCCCATTTTTTTGGATTCCTCAGCGACAACAACTGTCGATTTTTAGTAAATATCTATCCGGTACGAAGCCCGGCCTCTTGGTATGAATGATTGGTTTGAAGCAAAAAATAACCGACGCTGATGAAACGTCGGTTTTTAGTCATTTTTTGACAGCGGCGCATTGTGCCTAAATGGGGGGGAAATGACAAGAGAATGAGAGGCTTGTCATAATAATTTTTCTTTAAATGGCTGATTTTCCGTCATCAGATTTTGCATAAACACCGGCGATCGCACTATTTGCTAAAATTTCATCCCGCCACCAGCCACTGGCAAGTCCTGCGGTCTGTTCATTCCAGCCAATCCAGACGGGTTCAAAGAGAGTTTGGGCGACCACTTTCTTCTCGATTAACGCGCCACTATCGAGAAAACGTTGCGCCAGATAACGGGGTAAATAGCCGCAGCCGAGGCCGCTAATTTGCAGCTCCAGCTTGGTTTTAAAATCGAAAACGGTAATGGCTTCTTGTTCGTCGAGAAGTTGTGAGGCCGTAGAAGCGCCTGCCTGCGCAGTGTCCCCCACCACAATCGCCCGATATCGTTTAATGATACGACGGTTTAACGGTTCTTCTTCCTGGGCTAACGGATGATGAGGCGCGACCGCAAAGACTTGTTCCAGATCGCCCAACCGCGAGAAACCAAACTCACTGGAAGATGGTGGCTCATGCATCGCGCCAACAATAATATCCGCTCGCCCCTGAGTCAGGGCATCCCAGGAACCACCGAGTACGCCATTGATAAACTTCAGGCGCGTCACGCTATGATGTTGATAAAAAGCTTCAATCAGTGGCGCAAGCAGAGAAAAAGGAAACGTGTCGTCCACGCCAATCACCAGCTCGTTTTCCCAGCCTTCATGCAGTTTGATCGCCTGCTTTTCCAGTTCCCGCACGGTATGCAGAACTTCACGCCCTTTCTCTAATAACATTTTTCCGGTACGGGTGAATTTAGCGCGGTGACCGCTACGATCAAGCAATTGAATATTAAGGTCGCTTTCCAGCTTGTGAACGGTGTAACTCAGAGCGGACGGCGTCTTGTAGAGTTTGGCCGACGCCGCCGCAAAACTGCCTTCTTTTTCTAAGGCATCGAGGATCATCAACACATCCAGCAGTGGTTTCATACACGTCCCCTTGCAGTGCATGCGGCGTCCTGCTGGCGTGATCGTTTACTCCAGCGGCATTACCAGCGGATCGGGATACTGGTATTCAAATCCCAGTTCATTACAAATCCGACTGCCATCAATAATCTTACCTTTGCCGCTGTCCAGACTATTTCTGAATTGCGGAGGTTCCAGCCCCAGTAAACGGGCCATCTGCGGATAGAAAACATTACGCGCAGGGTGAGCTGGCGCACATATATTATAGATGTGTCCGCCTTTAGGTGCCTGTAACAACAGAGTGATAGCGCCAATAACATCTTCTAAATGGACTAAATTAACACCATGTTCACCATCAGGCGCGGTTTTTCCGGCAAAGAAGCGTCCGGGATGACGTCCCGGTCCGACCAGGCCCGCAAGACGCAGAATATCGACCGAAGTACCGGGTAAATTGTGCAGCCAGTCTTCAAGTTCTTCTAATACTCGTCCACTGTTGGTTACCGGATTACGCGGGGTAGATTCTTTCACCGTGCCTTGCGCGTCGCCATAGACAGACGTTGAACTGGTAAAAATAATTCGGGGAATACGATGGGCCAGCGCGCTATCCACTAACTCTTGTACCGCTTGTAAATAGAACTCATCGCCGGGGCCGCTACGACGTGCCGGAAGCGTAATGACCAGCGCATCGGCATCCATCAGGGCATCCAGATCGTCAGAATCGCAAACTAACTCAGGCTCCATGCGAAGCAGATAGCTATCAATGCCACTCATTCGGGCCGCTTCGACACCATCTTGTGTGGTTTTACTCCCGGTGACTTGCCAGCCTCGCGCTGAAAGTGACATCGCCAGCGGCATGCCTAACCACCCTAACCCGACAATTGCGACCTTTTTCATCCGTTATCTCCTGATACACCTTAGATCTATAAGGCTACGCTAGCGTATCAAAACTGACAATTCATTCTATGAATGAAATCGAAACTGTTAGCAAATATACCATTGCCTGATGCGCTCCGCTTATTAGTCCGACAAAACATCAATATATTGAATTTAGGCAACATTTGTAGACCAGATAAGGCATTCACGCCGCATCCGGCAGGAACAAAGCCCACTTTAGTTACAGAACACAATGTTCTTGAGGGTTTTAAAGACATATTTTCACGATTACTTCTCTAACGTAGTCACTCCAGGCCCCCTCCTTTCCCCGCTCATTCATTAAACAAATCCATCGCCATAAAATATATAAAAAAGCCCTTGCTTTCTAACGTGAAAGTGGTTTAGGTTAAAAGACATCAGTTGAATAAACATTCACAGAGACTTTTATGACACGCGTTCAATTTAAACACCACCATCATCACCATCATCCTGACTAGTCTTTCAGGCGATGTGTGCTGGAAGACATTCAGATCTTCCAGTGGTGCATGAACGCATGAGAAAGCCCCCGGAAGATCACCTTCCGGGGGCTTTTTTATTGCGCGGTTGATAACGGTTCAGACAGGTTTAAAGAGGAATAACAAAATGACAGACAACACTCGTTTACGCATAGCTATGCAGAAATCCGGCCGTTTAAGTGATGACTCACGCGAATTGCTGGCGCGCTGTGGCATTAAAATCAATCTTCACACCCAGCGCCTGATCGCGATGGCAGAAAACATGCCGATTGATATTCTGCGCGTGCGTGACGACGACATTCCCGGTCTGGTAATGGATGGCGTGGTTGACCTCGGGATTATTGGCGAAAACGTGCTGGAAGAAGAGCTGCTTAACCGCCGCGCCCAGGGTGAAGATCCGCGCTACTTTACCTTGCGTCGTCTGGATTTCGGCGGCTGCCGCCTTTCGCTGGCAACGCCGGTTGATGAAGCCTGGGACGGCCCGCTCTCCTTAAACGGTAAACGTATCGCCACCTCTTATCCTCACCTGCTCAAGCGTTATCTCGACCAGAAAGGCATCTCTTTTAAATCCTGCTTACTGAACGGTTCTGTTGAAGTCGCCCCGCGTGCCGGACTGGCGGATGCGATTTGCGATCTGGTTTCCACCGGTGCCACGCTGGAAGCAAACGGCCTGCGCGAAGTCGAAGTTATCTACCGCTCGAAAGCCTGCCTTATCCAGCGCGATGGTGAAATGGAAGAATCCAAACAGCAGCTGATCGACAAACTGCTGACCCGTATTCAGGGTGTGATCCAGGCGCGCGAATCAAAATACATCATGATGCACGCACCGACCGAACGTCTGGATGAAGTCATCGCCCTGCTGCCAGGTGCCGAACGCCCAACCATTCTGCCGCTGGCGGGTGACCAACAACGCGTAGCGATGCACATGGTCAGTAGCGAAACCCTGTTCTGGGAAACGATGGAAAAACTGAAAGCGCTGGGTGCCAGTTCAATTCTGGTCCTGCCGATTGAGAAGATGATGGAGTGATCGCCATGAGCTTTAACACAATCATTGACTGGAATAGCTGTACTGCGGAGCAACAACGCCAGCTGTTAATGCGCCCGGCGATCTCCGCTTCTGAAAGCATTACCCGCACGGTTAACGATATTCTCGATAACGTGAAAGCACGTGGTGATGACGCCCTGCGGGAATACAGCGCGAAGTTTGATAAAACCACGGTTACCGCACTGAAGGTGTCTGCTGAGGAGATCGCCGCCGCCAGCGAACGCCTGAGCGACGAGCTAAAACAGGCGATGGCGGTGGCAGTAAAAAATATTGAAACCTTCCACACTGCGCAAAAGCTGCCGCCGGTAGATGTAGAAACGCAGCCAGGCGTACGTTGCCAGCAAGTCACGCGCCCGGTCGCTTCAGTTGGGTTGTATATTCCTGGCGGCTCCGCCCCGCTCTTCTCAACGGTATTAATGCTGGCAACTCCGGCGCGTATTGCGGGCTGTAAAAAAGTGGTGCTGTGCTCACCGCCGCCGATTGCTGATGAGATCCTTTATGCGGCGCAGCTGTGCGGTGTACAGGACGTGTTTAACGTCGGCGGCGCACAGGCCATTGCCGCGCTGGCGTTTGGTACGGAATCTGTGCCGAAAGTGGACAAAATCTTCGGGCCAGGCAACGCCTTTGTCACCGAGGCAAAACGCCAGGTAAGCCAGCGTCTGGACGGTGCGGCGATCGATATGCCCGCAGGCCCGTCGGAAGTGTTGGTCATTGCCGACAGCGGCGCTACGCCGGATTTCGTGGCTTCTGATTTGCTTTCTCAGGCTGAACACGGCCCGGACTCACAGGTGATTTTACTGACGCCCGACGCCGATATGGCGCGTCGCGTTGCCGAGGCTGTTGAACGCCAGCTGGCAGAACTGCCTAGAGCTGAAACCGCCCGTCAGGCACTGAGCGCCAGCCGCCTGATCGTGACTAAAGATTTAGCGCAGTGCGTAGAGATCTCCAACCAGTACGGCCCGGAGCACCTGATCATTCAGACCCGCAACGCCCGCGAACTGGTCGATGGCATCACCAGCGCCGGTTCGGTATTTCTTGGTGACTGGTCACCGGAATCGGCAGGTGATTACGCCTCCGGCACCAACCACGTTCTACCGACTTACGGTTACACCGCCACCTGTTCCAGCCTCGGGCTGGCAGATTTCCAGAAGCGCATGACCGTGCAGGAACTGTCGAAAGAAGGTTTCTCCGCGCTGGCTTCGACCATTGAAACATTAGCCGCCGCCGAGCGCCTGACCGCCCACAAAAATGCCGTTACTTTGCGTGTTAACGCCCTTAAGGAGCAAGCATGAGCACCGTGACTATTACCGATTTAGCGCGTGAAAACGTCCGCAACCTGACGCCGTATCAGTCGGCGCGTCGTCTGGGCGGTAACGGCGACGTCTGGCTGAACGCCAACGAATATCCCACAGCCGTGGAGTTTCAGCTTACTCAGCAAACGCTCAACCGCTACCCGGAATGCCAGCCGAAAGCGGTGATTGAAAATTACGCGCAATATGCAGGAGTAAAACCTGAACAGGTGCTGGTCAGCCGTGGCGCGGACGAAGGTATTGAACTGCTGATTCGCGCTTTTTGCGAACCGGGTAAAGACGCCATTCTCTACTGCCCGCCAACGTACGGCATGTACAGCGTCAGCGCCGAAACGATTGGCGTCGAGTGCCGCACAGTGCCGACGCTGGACAACTGGCAACTGGACTTACAGGGTATTTCCGACAAGCTGGACGGCGTAAAAGTGGTCTATGTTTGCAGCCCCAACAACCCGACCGGGCAACTGATCAATCCGCAGGATTTTCGCACCCTGCTGGAGTTAACGCGCGGTAAAGCCATTGTGGTTGCCGATGAGGCCTATATCGAGTTTTGCCCGCAGGCATCGCTGGCTGGCTGGCTGGCGGAATATCCGCACCTGGCTATTTTACGCACACTGTCGAAAGCTTTTGCTCTGGCGGGGCTTCGTTGCGGATTTACGCTGGCAAACGAAGAAGTCATCAACCTGCTGATGAAAGTGATCGCCCCCTACCCGCTCTCGACGCCGGTTGCTGACATTGCGGCCCAGGCGTTAAGCCCGCAGGGAATCGTCGCTATGCGCGAACGAGTGACGCAAATTATTGCAGAACGCGAATACCTGATTGCCGCACTGAAAGAGATCCCCTGCGTGGAGCAGGTTTTCGACTCCGAAACCAACTACATTCTGGCGCGCTTTAAAGCCTCCAGTACAGTGTTTAAATCTTTGTGGGATCAGGGCATTATCTTACGTGATCAGAATAAACAACCCTCTTTAAGCGGCTGCCTGCGAATTACCGTCGGAACCCGTGAAGAAAGCCAGCGCGTCATTGACGCCTTACGTGCGGAGCAAGTTTGATGAGTCAGAAGTATCTTTTTATCGATCGCGATGGAACCCTGATTAGCGAACCGCCGAGTGATTTTCAGGTGGACCGTTTTGACAAACTCGCCTTTGAACCGGGCGTGATCCCGGAACTGCTGAAGCTGCAAAAAGCGGGCTACAAGCTGGTGATGATCACTAATCAGGATGGTCTGGGAACACAAAGTTTCCCGCAGGCGGATTTTGATGGCCCGCACAACCTGATGATGCAGATCTTCACCTCGCAAGGCGTGCAGTTTGATGAAGTGCTGATTTGTCCGCACCTGCCCGCCGATGAGTGCGACTGCCGTAAGCCGAAAGTAAAACTGGTAGAGCGTTATCTGGCTGAGCAAGCGATGGATCGTGCCAACAGTTATGTGATTGGCGATCGCGCGACCGACATTCAACTGGCGGAAAACATGGGTATTAATGGTTTACGCTACGACCGCGAAATCCTGAGCTGGCCGATGATTGGCGAGCAACTCACTAAACGAGACCGTTACGCCCATGTAGTGCGCAACACCAAAGAGACGCAAATTGACGTCCAGGTGTGGCTGGATCGCGAAGGTGGCAGCAAGATTAATACCGGCGTTGGCTTCTTTGATCACATGCTGGATCAGATCGCCACCCACGGCGGTTTCCGTATGGAAATCAACGTCAAAGGCGACCTCTATATCGACGATCACCACACCGTCGAAGATACCGGCCTGGCGCTGGGCGAAGCGCTAAAAATCGCCCTTGGCGACAAACGCGGTATTTGCCGCTTTGGTTTTGTGCTACCGATGGACGAATGCCTTGCCCGCTGCGCGCTGGATATCTCTGGTCGCCCGCACCTGGAATATAAAGCTGAATTTACCTACCAGCGCGTGGGCGATCTCAGCACCGAGATGATCGAGCACTTCTTCCGTTCGCTCTCATACACCATGGGCGTGACGCTACACCTGAAAACCAAAGGTAAAAACGATCACCACCGTGTAGAGAGCCTGTTCAAAGCCTTTGGTCGCACCCTGCGCCAGGCCATCCGCGTGGAAGGCGACACCCTGCCCTCGTCGAAAGGAGTGCTGTAATGAACGTGGCGATCCTTGATACCGGCTGCGCCAATCTGAACTCGGTGAAGTCAGCCATTGCGCGCCACGGTTATGAACCAAAAGTCAGCCGTGACCCGGACGTCGTGTTGCTGGCCGATAAACTATTTTTACCCGGCGTTGGCACTGCGCAAGCAGCGATGGATCAGGTGCGTGAGCGCGAGCTGTTTGATCTCATCAAAGCCTGTACCCAACCGGTGCTGGGCATCTGCTTAGGGATGCAACTGCTGGGGCGGCGCAGCGAAGAGAGCAACGGCGTCGACTTGCTGGGCATCATCGACGAAGACGTGCCGAAAATGACCGACTTTGGTCTGCCACTGCCACATATGGGCTGGAACCGCGTTTACCCGCAGGCAGGCAACCGTCTGTTTCAGGGGATTGAAGACGGCGCGTACTTTTACTTTGTTCACAGCTACGCAATGCCAGTCAATCCGTGGACCATCGCCCAGTGTAATTACGGCGAACCGTTCACCGCGGCGGTACAAAAAGATAACTTCTACGGCGTGCAGTTCCACCCGGAGCGTTCTGGTGCCGCTGGCGCTAAGTTGCTGAAAAACTTCCTGGAGATGTGATGATTATTCCGGCATTAGATTTAATCGACGGCACTGTGGTGCGTCTCCATCAGGGCGATTATGGCAAACAGCGCGATTACGGTAACGACCCGCTGCCGCGCTTACAGGATTACGCCGCGCAGGGTGCCGAAGTGCTGCATCTGGTGGATCTGACCGGGGCAAAAGATCCAGCAAAACGTCAAATCCCGCTGATTAAAACCCTGGTGGCGGGCGTTAACGTGCCGGTGCAGGTTGGCGGCGGCGTGCGTAGCGAAGAAGATGTGGCGGCGTTACTGGAAGCGGGCGTTGCGCGCGTGGTGGTTGGCTCCACCGCGGTGAAATCACCAGAAATGGTGAAAGGCTGGTTTGAACGTTTCGGTGCCGATGCCTTAGTGCTGGCGCTGGATGTCCGTATTGACGAGCAAGGCAACAAGCAGGTGGCGGTTAGCGGCTGGCAAGAGAACTCGGGCGTTTCACTGGAACAACTGGTGGAAACCTATCTGCCCGTCGGCCTGAAACATGTGCTGTGTACCGATATCTCGCGCGACGGCACGCTGGCAGGTTCTAATGTCTCTTTATATGAAGAAGTGTGCGCCAGATATCCGCAGGTGGCATTTCAGTCATCCGGCGGCATTGGCGACATTAACGATGTTGCTGCCCTGCGTGGCACTGGCGTGCGCGGCGTAATAGTTGGTCGTGCATTACTGGAAGGTAAATTCACCGTGAAGGAGGCCATCGCATGCTGGCAAAACGCATAATTCCGTGTCTCGACGTTCGTGATGGTCAGGTGGTGAAAGGCGTACAGTTTCGCAACCATGAAATCATTGGCGATATCGTGCCGCTGGCAAAACGCTACGCTGAAGAAGGTGCAGACGAACTGGTGTTCTACGATATCACCGCTTCCAGCGATGGCCGTGTGGTAGATAAAAGCTGGGTATCTCGCGTGGCGGAAGTGATCGACATTCCGTTCTGTGTGGCGGGTGGGATTAAGTCTCTGGAAGATGCCGCGAAAATTCTTTCCTTTGGCGCGGATAAAATTTCCATAAACTCGCCTGCGCTGGCGGACCCGACGTTAATTACACGCCTGGCGGATCGCTTTGGCGTGCAGTGTATTGTGGTCGGTATTGATACCTGGTACGACGCTGAAACCGGTAAATATCATGTGAATCAATATACCGGCGATGAAAGCCGCACCCGCGTCACTCAGTGGGAAACGCTCGACTGGGTACAGGAAGTGCAAAAACGCGGTGCCGGAGAAATCGTCCTCAACATGATGAATCAGGACGGCGTGCGTAACGGTTACGACCTCGAGCAGCTGAAAAAAGTGCGTGAAGTTTGCCACGTCCCGCTGATTGCCTCCGGTGGCGCGGGCACCATGGAACACTTCCTCGAAGCCTTCCGCGATGCCGACGTTGACGGCGCGCTGGCAGCTTCCGTATTCCACAAACAAATAATCAATATTGGTGAATTAAAAGCGTACCTGGCAACACAGGGCGTGGAGATCAGGATATGTTAACAGAACAACAACGTCGCGAACTGGACTGGGAAAAAACCGACGGACTGATGCCGGTGATTGTGCAACACGCGGTATCTGGCGAAGTGTTAATGCTGGGCTACATGAACCCGGAAGCTTTAGACAAAACCATCGAAAGCGGCAAAGTCACCTTCTTCTCGCGCACTAAACAACGACTGTGGACCAAAGGCGAAACGTCGGGCAATTTCCTCAATGTGGTGAGCATTGCCCCGGACTGCGACAACGACACGTTACTGGTGCTGGCGGATCCCATCGGCCCCACCTGCCACAAAGGCACCAGCAGCTGCTTCGGCGACACCGCTCACCAGTGGCTGTTTCTGTATCAACTGGAACAATTGCTCGCCGAACGCAAATCTGCCGACCCGGAAACCTCCTACACCGCCAAACTGTATGCCAGCGGCACCAAACGCATTGCGCAGAAAGTGGGTGAAGAAGGCGTGGAAACCGCACTGGCAGCAACGGTACATGACCGCTTTGAGCTGACCAACGAGGCATCTGACTTGATGTATCACCTGCTGGTGCTGTTGCAGGATCAGGATCTGGATTTAACAACGGTGATTGAGAACCTGCGCAAACGGCATCAGTGAGTTGCGGGGTAAGCGGATGCGACAACAACATCGCATCCGGCAAAAAAAACGGGCAAGGTGTCACCACCCTGCCCTTTTTCTTTAAAACCGAAAAGATTACTTCGCGTTGTAATTACGCAGAGCGTTACGCCCCAGCACAATCCCCGCGCCAACCATGCCGCCCAGCAGCACCGCCAGAATCAAGGTGATTGCCTTTTTCGGACTATCGCGACGAATAGGTAACGTCGGTTTCATTACATAGCGGTAAGCATGAATATCAAGATCATCAACCTTTAAGTTTTCGATATCCAGCAGGTTTTGACGAGTCTGATAGTAGTTTGGTGAGAACACCAACGGACGGGTCGCCTCATGCTTAATCATCGACTCCAGCGCTTCGCTCCCCAAAAGGAACAACGTATCTTGCGTCACATCTTCAGTCTGCTGAACCTGTGGCTTTGTCACCTGCGCCTGATTCGCATACTGCAACGCTTCCTGAATCTGACGGATACGCAGATCTTTCTGCTCCTGCGCGACTACTTCCTGAGTTCTTAAAGAGTCCTGCAAGTTTTTCCGTCCCAGAGCAATGTTGTCCTTGAGATCCTTTTCTAGCTCTTGATTCACTTTATCGTCAACTTGCTGAATGTATTGGGCCAACTTCATTTGTGCGCCCTCTGCAGTTTGCCCAACATAAGAAACAGTCAATGGTAATTGCTGGTTCTTAACAGAAGGTTCGATGGTAAGTTTTTCTGGTTCTTCCTGATTATCCAGCGTTTCTGCTAATGCAGAGAAGGCAGAACTGAAGCGACCAATTAACGTCTCCTGCAAATCCGATACTTTCGATGCAGCCTGACCATAGATAACATTCATGGCATTGTTATAGCCAGCAATTTGCCCCACGTCGGGCTGAGTGATAATTGCTGTTGACGTCCATTTCTCCTTCGCTACTGCCAAATATCCAATAGCCAGGGTAATAGCCACAATGACGGAAATGATAATTGTCATCTTGCCACGCCACAACTGCATTAGTAAATCAATCAAATCAATCTGTTCTGGGTCATGGTTTTGCCCAGAAACATTATTATTTTCTACTCTCATCATTACCCTAACTGACGGAAATTTCCAAGTCCGCATAGTTTAGCGATAATCCTCGTGAATGCTATAGGATAAATGATAAAAATAATGAATTATTGCGTAAGTAACAAAAGACAATCAGGGCGTAAATAGCCCTGATAACAAGATGTTAGTCGCTGCCAAAGAGATCGCGGGTGTAGACCTTATCTGCCACATCCTTAAGCTCTTCTGCCATTCGGTTAGAGATAATGACGTCGGCTTGTTGTTTGAAGGTGGCGAGATCACGTTCCAGGCGAGAGTTGAAGAATGAATCTTCTTTCATCACCGGTTCGTAGATGATCACTTCAACGCCTTTCGCCTTGATACGTTTCATAATCCCCTGAATGGAAGACGCACGGAAGTTATCTGACCCGCTCTTCATAATCAGACGATAAATACCCACCACTTGCGGTTTGCGTGACAAAATGGCATCGGCAATAAAGTCTTTACGTGTGCGGTTAGCATCGACAATTGCCGAAATCAGATTATTCGGCACAGACTGGTAGTTCGCCAGTAACTGCTTGGTATCTTTCGGCAGACAATAACCACCATAACCAAACGACGGATTGTTGTAATGGTTGCCAATACGCGGATCGAGACAAACGCCTTCGATAATCTGGCGAGTATTCAGACCTAAACTTTCTGCATAGCTATCCAGTTCATTAAAGTACGCTACGCGCATCGCCAGATAGGTATTAGCGAAAAGTTTAATCGCTTCTGCTTCGGTTGAGTCGGTAAACAGGGTCGGGATATTTTGCTTAATCGCGCCTTCCTGTAACAGAGCAGCAAAACGTTCTGCGCGTTCTGAACGCTCACCGATGACAATACGTGAAGGATGGAGATTATCGTAAAGGGCTTTACCCTCACGGAGAAATTCCGGAGAGAAAATAATATTTTCAGTACAATATTTCTTATGCATCGCTGCGGTAAAGCCAACGGGTACCGTTGATTTGATGACCATAACCGCATAAGGATTTATCTCTACTACGTCCTTAATTACTGATTCTACACTCGATGTATTGAAATAATTAGTTTTAGGATCATAGTCGGTTGGAGTGGCGATGATGACATAATCAGCATCCCGGTAGGCTTCATTTTTATCTAATGTGGCATTAAAGTGTATTTTATCTGATTGCAAAAACTGCTGAATTTCCTTATCAACAATAGGAGATATCCGATCATTCAGCATAGCAACGCGTGACGGTAAAATATCTAATGCCACAACCTCATGATTTTGTGCGATTAGAAGCCCGTTTGACAAGCCTACATAGCCGGTACCGGAAATGGTGATTTTCATTTCATGCTCTCAGAATTAACTTAACTGTGAATCATGATGTTTTTAGCATCCTGATAAGAGCTAAAAGTTTTAACGCTACGTTGTTCGATGGTCAACGCAACGAAAAACAATTCAGATTTTCTTTATAAGAATAGCTGATATTTATTAAGTTAATATTAAGCAGTGAAATTTAGTCTATAAGATAATTGGCAAAAAAAAAGCCCGGCGTAATATACGCCGGGCCTCAATTTATTGTTGGTTAAATCAGATTAATCCAGCCATTCAGTATGGAACACCCCTTCTTTATCAATGCGCTTATAAGTATGCGCACCAAAATAGTCACGCTGAGCCTGGATCAGGTTCGCAGGCAGAACAGCGGCACGGTAGCTGTCATAATAGGCAACCGCAGCGGCGAAGGTCGGAACCGGGATACCGTTCTGTACCGCATAAGCAACGACATCACGCAGCGCCTGCTGGTAGTCATCGGCAATTTGCTTGAAGTACGGAGCCAGCAGCAGGTTAGCGATCTGCGGATTTTCGGCATATGCATCGGTGATTTTCTGCAGGAACTGCGCACGGATGATGCAACCAGCACGGAAAATCTTCGCGATTTCGCCGTAGTTCAGATCCCAGTTGTACTCTTCAGACGCGGCGCGTAGCTGAGAGAAGCCCTGAGCGTAAGAAACGATTTTGCCCAGATACAGCGCACGGCGAACTTTTTCAATGAACTCAGCTTTGTCGCCTGCCGGCTGCGCTTGCGGACCAGAAAGAACTTTAGATGCGGCAACGCGCTGATCTTTCAGAGAAGAGATATAACGTGCAAACACAGACTCGGTAATCAGAGACAGTGGTTCGCCGAGATCCAGCGCGCTCTGGCTAGTCCATTTACCGGTACCTTTGTTAGCCGCTTCATCCAGGATCACATCAACCAGGTAGTTACCGTCTTCATCTTTTTTAGTGAAGATGTCTTTGGTGATGTCGATCAGGTAGCTGCTCAGTTCACCGTTATTCCACTCGGTAAAGGTCTGTGCCAGTTCTTCGTTAGAGAGATTCAGGCCGCCTTTCAGGAGAGAATAGGCTTCAGCAATCAGCTGCATATCACCGTATTCAATACCGTTGTGAACCATCTTCACATAGTGACCCGCGCCATCGGCACCAATATAGGTAACGCACGGTTCGCCATCTTCAGCAACGGCGGCGATTTTGGTCAGGATCGGCGCAACCAGTTCATAGGCTTCTTTCTGCCCACCAGGCATGATGGAAGGCCCTTTCAGCGCCCCCTCTTCACCGCCGGAAACACCGGTACCGATGAAGTTAAAACCTTCGGCAGAAAGCTCACGGTTACGACGAATGGTGTCCTGGAAGAAGGTATTACCACCATCAATAATGATGTCACCTTTATCGAGGTATGGCTTGAGGGAATCAATAGCAGCATCCGTGCCTGCACCTGCTTTCACCATTAACAGGATGCGACGAGGCGTTTCCAGAGATTCAACAAACTCTTTCACCGTATAGTAAGGAACCAGTTTCTTGCCTGGATTTTCGGCAATCACTTCTTCCGTCTTTTCACGGGAACGGTTGAAAATAGAGACGGTATAACCACGGCTTTCGATGTTGAGCGCAAGGTTGCGCCCCATCACTGCCATACCGACTACGCCGATCTGTTGCTTTGACATTGTTTACTCCTGTCAGGGGGTGGTCACCGCCGAGTGTGCGGCTTAAATGTGGTATAGATGTTAACTCACTCATAGAGATGGTGAATAGCATTACCTTTGCTATACCACACTGAATATCTCATCTTTTCTGTCTTTTAAAACCTATTTATATGAATTTACTCAATTACTTATTCAGTAACTCAAGGATAAGTTTTGTCTTTTCTTCCATCAGCGGCACATCACCGCGCGATTCCACATTCAGGCGCACCACCGGTTCGGTGTTGGAGGAGCGCAGGTTAAAGCGCCAGTCGGCAAAGGTCATGCTGATGCCATCGGTGCGATCCACCGCCAGCGCCTCGCGGCTAAAGTGCTGTTCGACGCGGTTAATCGCCTCAACGGGTTGCGCCAGTTTGCTGTTGATCTCACCGCTTGCCGGAAACGCTGCCATCCGGTCGCGCACCAGTTCGCCCAGCGTTTTTCCTTTCAGACACACCAGTTCGGCCACCAGCAGCCACGGGATCATGCCGCTGTCGCAGTAAGCGAAATCACGGAAGTAATGGTGGGCGCTCATTTCGCCACCGTAGATGGCGTCTTCCTTGCGCATACGTTCTTTAATAAAGGCGTGTCCGGTTTTCGACATTACCGGCGTGCCACCTGCGGCAGTCACCACATCAACGGTGTTCCAGGAGAGACGTGGATCGTGGATGATCTTCGCGCCGGGATTTTTTTCGAGGAATGCTTCTGCCAGCAGGCCGACAATGTAATAGCCCTCGATAAACAGCCCTTTTTCGTCAAACAGGAAACAGCGGTCAAAATCGCCATCAAAGGCAATGCCCATATCCGCGCCGTGTTTGATGACCGCATTGCGGGTGTCGTCGCGGCATTCCGGCAGCAGGGGGTTAGGAATACCGTTGGGGAAATTGCCGTCCGGCGTATTGTGCACTTTGATGAATTCCACCGGTGCGCCGAGGGCTTTAAAGCGGGCTTCGATGGCGTCCACCACCGGACCCGCCGCGCCGTTCCCGGAGTTGAACACTAACTTCATCGGTTTCAGGTTGGCAAGATTGATGTAACCCAGCAGGTGATCAATGTAAGCATCGCGGGTAGTAATTCGCTGGTAGCGGCCACGTTTTGTCTCATCGAGAACCGCGAACTCATTCTCTTCCGCCAAGCACTGCACGTCACGCAGACCAGTATCACCGCTGATGGGCCGCGCCCCTTCGCGCACCAGTTTCATGCCGTTGTAATCCATCGGGTTATGGCTGGCGGTAACTTCGATGCCGCCATCCACGCCGAGATGGAAGGTAGCGAAGTAAATCTCTTCAGTGCCCGACATGCCAATATCCAGCACATCCACCCCCGCATCCTGCAGTCCTTTCGCCAGCGCCAGCTTTAACGTCTCGCTGGTCAGGCGCACATCGCCGCCCAGGACAATAGATTTTGGCTTCAGGAATTCGCCATAAGCGCGGCCAATACGCCATGCGATATCTTCGTTTAATTCTTCACCAAGTTTGCCACGAATATCGTAGGCTTTGAAACAGGTTAATATCGTCATAATTTACCCTTCTTCAGGTAACAATTAGCCATTTTCTGAATGGAGATAATTTTCAACAAATGACTAACCGCTCGTTTGTATAGCGAATTATATGGTGCGATGACGGCCATCAGTACACAGTACATCGACATCCAGTTTCTCTTTAGCGGTGTCGATACCATTATAATGAAGCTCATGTTCCATAGTGAAATCTACCTTGCAAAAGCGGGTTACTGGAAAAACCCGTCCATGATACTGTCCGGTTTATCACTTTTGGAGAAAGTCAGTCCGCTATATAAAACTACAGCACAGGCTAGAAACCCAAGGCGGGATACGGCATGCGGACTGCTGGTCAGAGAAAACTGGCCGATTTTCTCTGCACAGGAGGGATAATACAAAGCCGGATAAGGCGTACAGGCCGCCATCCGGCAACGATGATGTTGTGTTAAGCGCGGCCGTATCTGTCCGCAAACCGCACCACATCATCCTCATCAAGGTAAGATCCAGAGCGCACTTCAATCAGATCGAGCGGGATTTTCCCGGGGTTTTCAAGACAATGGGTCGCCCCCACTGGAATATAGACAGACTCGTTTTCAGCAAGCAGCATGATATTGTCATTGATTGTCACCTTCGCGGTACCAGCCACAACAACCCAGTGCTCAGCCCGATGATGATGCATCTGCACGGACAATCCCTCGCCAGGCTTGACGGTAATTCGCTTCACCTGATAACGCTCTCCGGCATCAATAGAGTCATACTTGCCCCATGGCCGATAAACTACGCGATGAATATGGTGTTCATGGCGGCCACCGTTTTTAATAGCCTCAACAATATGTTTTACATCCTGACTGACATTTTTATTAGCAACCAAAACAGCATCTCGCGTACACACAATGATGAGATCATTTATACCTATCGTTGTAAGGAGACAGCTTTCAGTATGTAAATAGCTATTAGATGTATCTAAGCTAATTACATCACCATTGATTACATTATTTTCAGCATTTTTAGTAACAACATTCCAAACAGAGGACCAAGAGCCTACATCACTCCATCCTGCATCCAGAGGAACAACAACCGCATCAGATGTTCTTTCCATTACCGCATAGTCAATGGAATCGGATGGGCAGTCTAAAAATACTTCATGATTAATACGGATAAAATCCAAATCAATCTGAGCTGTTTTAATCGCAGCAGTACATACTTCTAGAATATCGGGTCGATATTTATTTAATTCTTCAATATATTGGCTAGCTCTAAATAGGAACATGCCACTATTCCAATAATACTCTTGGCTCGATACATATTTTTGGGCTGTGTTTCTATCAGGTTTTTCAACGAAAGCAGATACATTATAAGCAGGACGAATATCATCGATTAAAGACCCACGTTTAATATACCCATAGCCAGTTTCAGGATTTAAAGGATTAATGCCAAATGTAACTAACTTGCCAAGTTCAGCATGATACATGGCATTATTTACTGCCGCCCGGAACTTAATTTCATCATTAAAAACATGATCAGCTGCCAGTACTAAAAGTAAGGGATCTTTTCCATTCTGAAGATTAGACAATGCAGCAAGTGCAACTGCTGGGGCTGTATTTCTTCCTACTGGTTCAAGAATAATACCCCCCGATTTAATTTTAGAAGCACGTAACTGCTCTGCCGCGATAAACCTGTGCTTTTCATTACAAATTAAAATTGGATCATTTACAGGCAATCCTTTTAAGCGGGATATTGTATTTTGCAGCATTGATTGTTCAGAAGTTATGCTCAAAAATTGTTTAGGATATAACTCTCTAGAGAGAGGCCACAATCTTGTACCACTCCCACCACAGAGAATGATTGGTTGAATGCTATTCATTATCATACTTCTCAACATTAATATATGGTACTGCTCGTCTATGTAATAGAAAAGCGTTCTTACAATACTGAAGCCAAAAAAATAAAGACTGTGAAAAAGGAATTAATTCAATATGTCTATAAATATACCAAACAGACCTGACTGCCTTAAGTTTATTAGATGACCTTGTATTTTTTGATAATCTATATCGAGCAAGGTCGTAAGGAATTCTATGTCCAACATGACCAGTGTTTAACAAGTTACTCCATGCCAAAAAATCCTCAGCAATTATATTATCGATGCTAGGGAAAAATGGTAAATTCCCTTTTGTTCTATCGAACATTATTGTTAAACAGCCTACTCCCCTGTGAATGTGATGGGTCCGCCAATCCAGCCTGTCAGGCCCATGAACAATATCCCCGATCATTTTCCCATCACTACTCATGTGCCTGTAATCGTGGTAAGACATATAATAATCATTTTCTAACATAGCTGATACTTGCACTTCTAACTTATTAGTGCACCACTCATCATCTGCATCAAGGAAAGCAATAAAACGCCCACGAGCAATTTCAATAGCTTTGTTCCTTGTTTTTCCTGGGCCCAAATTTGATTCATTTCTAAATACTTTAATCCTTTTATCACATCGAGCTATTTCACTAAGAACACTAAATGTTTCATCATTTGAACAGTCATCAATAATAATCATCTCCCATGACTGATAAGTTTGTTCTTGAACTACTTTAATTAAATGCTTAACCCACTTAGCAGAGTTATATATCGGAGTTACAATCGAAACCAATTGGTTATGCTGATTCATATTCATATGTGTATTTTGAACGGAACAAATAAATCATAAAAAGGAAGTATAATTAAATGTAATTTAATAGTTGCATAAATAACGATAATTAAAAACGTAATAAATTTTGAGTGTTTTTGTACAAGTAATAGTGAGGACGATATTGAGATAATCTGGAATGGCACAAAAAAAAGACCAAAACGAGCTAACTGTGGAGCAAGGAAAGTACCTAATATAAAAATAATCGAGCCAAATATCGACAAATTAAGAATCGTCCTACTAAAACCCGTTTTACTAAGCATTCCAATACATATAGAGATTATTAAAATTTGATCAATCGACTTTAGTATATTACGGGTCATAGTAATATCTTCTGAGTAAACTTTTTGGTTTAAAATATAATCATTTATCCTGCTCGCAAGAATTTCGGGAGGGCTCATTATTATTAGGGTTAATGTCGCATATGATAAAATTAATAAAATAATATTTTTTATAGTAAGAATCTTTTCTCTTGTGCATATAAAAAGGCTAACAAAAAAAATTATTGATGTATAGTGAATAGATAATGCTGCTATCAATATGGCTATAGATAATTTTTTATGTTCCTTATAAATCAAAAAATATAATAAACACAATGAAGTTGCCAAACTTTGCCGAACAGGGAAAACATCATAAAGCATGATGCAAAAATACAATAATAAGGCTAAAAAAGGAAAATCTGACATCTTATAGAAAAAAAACGTTTTAATTGGAATAATCAAAACGGCTAAGATCATTAAAAAAATAGAGTATGATGCAAATGGAGAGAACACCCAGTTTAAAAAATAATACCCTGGTTCCACCCCTAAACAGTATATATTAGAACATACGGTACTATTTTTTGCTGCTTGGTATATTTCGTAATAAGAGACCCAATCAGTGCCTCGTTCCCATCTCATTGAAGAAATAGTGATAAAAAAAACACATATTGTAAAAGCCAAGAAATAGTTAAAGTGTGTTTTTTTATCAAATCCTGCTGATATTATACTTACAATTACTAAGAATAACAAAATTAAATAATAAAATTCCATATGCTATACTATCCATGAGGATGAGTTTTTTGAGAAATTTTCTTTTGCCAGATGCGTATCATATTGCTCAATCATCTCATAGTATTCGGGCAGATTCTCTAATAGGGAAATTAACTCCTCGGTATTTTTTAAAATTATAGTTGGGTACTTAATATTTTCTAAATAGGATGCAAAACAATTATTCTTTGAAACAATAACTACATCGTTACTCATTGCATCAAGCATAGCCCCGCTTGTTGTAAAGCTATAATCGTGATTATATAAAAACACCCCATATTGAACTCTAGAAACCAGCTTTAAATATTGCTCATATTCCAACCCCGCCCCCGGTTTTGCATGAAATATAATGCATGAGGATTTATATTTTTCATATAACTCCTCACTAACCATACCAATATGACAACATGACTTATTAATCTCAGACATTATACTAAACAAGGCGTCATATGAAGCCCCATTTGCATATCCAATAGATGCGTAAATGATATCTTTTTTTGAAACAAAGCATTTAGGCGTTAATGGATGATTTATATACTTCAGTTTTTTTGAATCAATAAATATGACATTATCTATACTTTCTCTAATATGCTCACCTACGATATAATTTTCAAGATAATTGTATAAACTAAGTTTAAAATACCAATACACCCAAAAAGAATATGATGTTATTTTACGATTAACATTATCTCTTAGCCCGTTTAATTCACCATGCAAAAAAATCTTTACTTTTTTTCTGAAGATAGCCGCAAGAATACTAGTTACGAAAAGCGTTGGAGGAAATACTGAAAGCAAAACTATTTTTTCATTATTACCGAAAAATATCCTTAAAATATTAAAAATATCAACAAGAAACTTAAGGAAAAAACTTCGAGATTTCCCATGTATTACCGGTATTTTTTTAAATTCTACCTTTCTCCTTATGCTTTCCGGCAAACAACTATATTGAGAATTAGAGCAGTAAAGTTTAATAGTTTTTTTTTGCTGTAGTAAATCAGATATAATACAAGCGTTGAAGCTTAGATGCTCTGCTCCTGTCATATTAGTCTCAGCGATTACAATTTTTTTATCATTTCCCACTTTATTAAATTCCCGATTTATTTTTGATGCTATTCATGAAATTAACCAAGAATCGCGAAGTCGAGTTCACATACTCATGCCTCAAATTAAACACAGGCACATTGCTGATAGAATTAATAATTTTTATATTCACATTTTCTTCTGCATAATATGTATTAAAAAACAACAAAGTGTCAATATGGATTTTATTGATATTTTCAAAATATTTATTAAAAACATCTACCATCGAATAATATCCCTTACTACAAAAAGGAGTTTGCAAATACTCCCCTAAGGAATAACCACATTGATCATGTATAAACTTATATACATAGTTATCTTTTAGAGGTTTATCTGCACATGGTAATAGAACAGTAGGAACCCCTCGAGAAACACCTTCAAGTGCAGAAGTCCCCATTGCAAATAATAGTCTAATATTATAACTTATAAAAAAATCATCCAATTCTGAATTAATTATAAAACCATGAAAAAAAACATTGCTCACATTTTTAAATTTCTCCTGTATCAATCCCCTATCCTTACCATCTCCAACTACATGGATTAATATCCTAGAGTCATATGCGAGAATATCCGTTATTGATTTTATGACACCAGCGGTTTTAAATTCGTCCAACCGACTAATAATTGCCACATTAAAATCAGCATCAACTGTATTCTTGTCACTATTAGAGTAATAGCGAACAGTATTTCTTTGCTTCAATCCAGTCAGCAATGGAAGATAGTTTTCCATAATTTCACAGTCTAGGACCCAAGAGGATTCTCTTAGACATGCTTCATCCATTATTTTAAGATTATTATTTCTTGTTAGCTGCTCAATTGTTTTGCGAAAGGGAGTTACTCCTGGAATTAATTTCAAAAAGTATCTCAAGAAATGATAACCAAGTAAAGATTTAATTCGTGCAGTATAAGGAAAATGACCAGAATATAATTCAGATGGATGTAATTGCCAAAACATAACTTTAGGATCTTTTATCTCATGATCCTTACAAATAAACAAAAAGCGCATTATATTTCTTGCGCTTATCAAGAAGGTATACGTATCAAGCAACAGATACCACTCATTGCTATTGACATTATAATATGTTACTCCTTCTTTTTTTAGATTGGTATTAAGAATACCATTTTCATAATCAATCACCGCTATTGAGTTCCCTGATTTAATTAGAACATCCACTAAGCGTGAAAAAAGAACTTCTGTTCCGCCTTGATGATAACTAGGGTGATAAATAGCAATTAATGAACTCATTCATTTATCCCTTCCGAGAGAAAATCACAACTTTGTTCATGACAATAAAAACAAAACAAAAATAAATAACATATGACAGAAGATATGCCCAATTCGCACCACTGACGCCATAATTTGATATAAGTAGACGGCCTAAAAAAATGAATAAAAGAGCGAAAGAAATTTCGGCAATGATGTACCATTTAGCAATACCATATGCGATCAATGGATAAGCATAAAGCCATGCTATAATTTTTACATTATCGCCAATAAGTTGAATCAGGAATAATGATTCGGCATCTTTAAATTCCTCCGTAAATAAAACCCTAACAATTAAACCACTACTAAAATATATAACTGATGATAATAAAATTGTTATAGGGATAATTACTTTAGAAATGCTTTTAATTTCCCTCCTTAAATCATGGAGATTATCTAGTTTTGATAATAATGGCAAATAATATGTTGATAATGCTAACGTCATAACTGAAAGATAAGCATCTGATATTTTCCAAACAGCCTGCCATTGCCCTGTTACATTCCACCCTTCTAAATCTATAAGCGTATTTCGTATAATAAGCAAGGCAAGTGGAAAAACTAATGCGCTGATCAATGCCATCAAAATATAACGGAAAATGTATAAAAATTTATCTCTATCTATTGTCCCAACCCAATATGAAATCTTTAGCCACGGTTCTTTAACTGAACATATAAAAAGAACAACACCAATAATTCCACTTTGAATAGAAATAGCCAGTAAAGCCCCTTTTACACTTCCATATATTACAAGGAATATCATTATTGCTGTAGATGCAATAACCGAGAGCATTCCAAGCCCAATGTATTTCTTATAATTTTGGACACCATTATTGACAGCGTTAATTATAATGCCCAAAACTGAAAATGGGAGGCAGAGCACAATAGCCAATACTAAGTAGCTATATTGTTTAGAGCTAAATAACCACAATGATAAATCATGTGAAAAAAGAATCATTAATGGCATTAATATTAGCATGAATATTAACACCCATCCTAGACTCGCTCTCCACCATGGTATACATTGTCTATAGCCTCCATCATAATACTGTGCTGTATAGCGTATCAACGCAGGAGAAATAGGAGCACTTATGATACCATTAAGAATGGCTACAATATTTTGGACTTGACCGAGCATTGCCATACCAGATGGTCCTAAATAAACAGCGATAACTTTCGCCATTAAAAACCCTGCTGCCATTCGCAGCAGGGTCAACATACCAGTGAACGTTGTTACAGATAGTAATTTTCTCATTTACCAAAGCCGTTTATAATCTTTATAACTTGCTCGACTTCATTATCTGACATTGTTGGATCTAATGGTATTGATAGAACTGTATTATGAATATCCTCTGTGATTGGAAATTTTAAATTATTCCAATCTTTATAGGCAATTTGTTTATGTGGTGGAATTGGATAATGAACCAAGGTTTGGATCCCATGAGAATCAAGATATTCAACAAGTTTCTCTCTTTCTTTACAACGAATAACAAAAAGATGCCATACATGTCCTTCTTCATTTAATACAACAGGTAGAGTAATTAATTCATTTACAATCCCACAACGGTATTTTTTTGATATCTCCCTACGTCTTTCAGTCTCTTTATCAATATACTTAAGCTTGACGGATAACATTGCCGCTTGAATTTCATCAAGACGACTATTATACCCTATATATATATTTTCATATTTTTTATGTGATCCATAATTTCGTAATGCTCTTAGGGTTGTTATCAGTTCAGTATCATTGGATGTTATAATCCCAGCATCTCCCAGAGCCCCAAGATTTTTGCCTGGATAAAAGCTGAAACCTGAAGCATCCCCCCATGAACCAGCTTTCTTCCCTCCAATTGAAGCACCATGCGCCTGAGCACAGTCTTCTAATACTAACAAATTTCTTTCACGGGCAAATTCGATAATTTCTTGCATTGGTGATATTTGCCCATACAAATGTACAGGAAGGATAGCTTTTATGCCATCCACCCAAGATTTATTCAAGCTGTCATAGGTAAGATTAAAAGTTTGAGAGTCTGGCTCAACTAATATAGGAACTAAGTTATTCTGCGTAATTGAAATAATCGAAGCTATATACGTATTGGCGGGCACCATTATTTTATCATTATCTTTCAACCTCCCCATTATCTTCCAAGCCCTAAGTACCAATGTTAGAGCATCTAAACCATTAGCAACTCCTACGGCATACTTTGTACCGCAATAACTAGCAAATTCAGATTCGAACGTGGCTAATTCGTTTCCTTGTATATACCAGCCTGAATCAATGACCTTAGCACAGGCTGCTATTAACTCTTTTTTATATCTTCCATTAATTTTCTTCAAATTCAGAAAGCTAATCATATTAATATTCCATTTTCTTAAGGATTATTGCCGGATTGCCAATTACTATAACGTTATCCGGTACATCTTTTGTAACCACAGCACCAGCCCCAACCATACTATTCATTCCTATTGTTAAGCCGGGCAAAATCGTTGCATTTGCTCCAATAGACGCCCCCTTTTTGACTACTGTTCGAGCGAATTTCTCGGGATATTTTTTTGACCTCGGCATTTTATCATTACTAAAAGCCACACATGGTCCAATAAAAACGTCATCCTCTAAGGTAATCCCATCCCATATATATACACCAGACTTTATTGTAACTCTATCTCCTATGACGACATCATTTTCGATAAGTGTATGTGCACAAATATTGCAATCATCTCCTATAATCGCCCCGGGGAATATCACAGAAAATTGCCAAATCCTAGTACCCTTTCCTATATTCGAGGACTGAACATCACTTAATTTATGTTTATTCATTTACTCCATTCCTGAAAGGATTCGTAACTTCTAATATAGTCACTCTCATCATATACATCACTAGCTAATACCATAAGAATGCAATCTTTTGAATAATCATACATTTCATGCCAAATTCCCGGTTCAATAAGTAAACCTCTTGTAGGATCGCTCAACTCAACATTTTCCTTGCTTTCACCATCATCCAACAAAAATTTACATGATCCACTTACCGTAATAGCAAGTTGTCGTAATTCCTTATGTGCATGATATCCTCTACGTACATTCTCTTTTGTACCGAACATGTAGTAGACTCTTTTTATTTCAAAAGGAACATTTCTATTTTCTTCCAGTGCAACTAATATGCCGCGTTCATCGCCATGCTTTTGAAATGATATAAATTCAATTTTCATTCTTAGTCACTAAATCGATTAAATATTGTCCATAAGAGTTTTTGGCTAAATGTTCTCCTAATGTCAGAACATCTTTTTTACTCAACCAACCATTTCGCCATGCAATTTCCTCAGGACACGCAACCATCATGCCTTGCCGCTTCTGAACCGTTTCTACAAAACTACCGGCTTCAATTAAGCTATCATGAGTTCCGGTATCAAGCCACGCAAAACCGCGCCCTAATAACTCTACTGTCAATAAATTATTTCTTAGATAAGCTTCATTCACCGATGTGATCTCTAATTCACCACGAGATGAGGGTTTAGTATTTTTTGCATGGTCGATAACATCATTGTCGTAAAAATAAAGACCGGTTACTGCCCAATTTGACTTCGGAATTTTAGGTTTTTCCTCAATGCTTACTGCTCTGAAATTATTATCAAATGCAACGACACCAAATCGCTCAGGATCCATTACTTGATATCCAAAAACTGTAGCACCTTTTTTTCTCTGAGCTGCTGCTTGAAGTTTGGGGGTAAATCCCTGCCCAAAAAATATATTATCCCCAAGAACTAAACATACAGAGTCTTGACCGATAAATTTTTCACCTATAATAAAAGCCTGAGCTAAGCCATCAGGATTTGGCTGTATCGCATATGTGAGATTAATACCAAATTGGGTTCCATCCCCTAGTAGTCTAATAAATCCATGCTGGTCTTCTGGCGTAGTAATAACCAGAATATCTTGAATCCCAGCGAGCATCAGAACTGATAAAGGATAGTAAATCATCGGTTTATCATAGACAGGGAGCAATTGCTTGGAAATACCCATTGTGATGGGATAAAGCCTAGTTCCGGAACCACCAGCTAAAATAATACCTTTCATTTATTGTAATCCTAAACGCTCACGTTGATAGCTACCGTCTTGTACACGACGACACCACTCTGTATTATTTAAATACCAATCAATTGTTTTCCGGATCCCGCTCTCGAAGGTTTCCTGCGGCTTCCAGCCAAGTTCACGGCTAATTTTCTCAGAATCAATCGCGTAGCGACGGTCATGCCCGGGACGATCCGCAACATAGCTAATCTGATCGCGGTATGAACCTTCCTTCGGTACGATTTCATCCAGCAGGTCGCAAACCGTATGTACCACGTCGAGATTCTTCTTTTCGTTGTGTCCACCAATGTTATAAGTTTCACCCGCTTTACCTTCGGTTACGACGGTATATAACGCACGCGCATGATCTTCAACATACAGCCAGTCGCGAATTTGATCCCCTTTACCATAAATAGGTAATGCTTTACCTTCCAGAGCATTGAGAATAACCAATGGAATCAATTTTTCCGGGAAATGATAAGGACCATAATTGTTAGAGCAATTAGTTACAATGGTCGGTAAACCATAGGTACGTTTCCACGCGCGGACTAAATGATCGCTAGATGCTTTGGATGCGGAATAAGGACTGCTTGGCGCGTAAGCTGTCGTCTCAGTAAATAAGGGTAATTCTTCTGTATTATTTACTTCGTCAGGATGAGGCAAATCACCATAGACTTCGTCAGTAGAAATATGATGAAAACGGAAGCTATTTTTCTTGTCGCTATCAAGAGCAGACCAGTAATTACGAGCGGCCTCTAAAAGGACATAAGTACCAACAATATTGGTTTCAATAAATGCCGCAGGGCCAGTAATCGAACGATCAACATGGCTTTCAGCAGCTAGGTGCATCACTGCATCCGGCTGATGCTGAGCAAAAATCCGTGCCATTGCAGCTGCATCGCAAATATCCGCATGTTCAAAAACATAATGTTCAGAATCAGAAACATTAGCAAGTGATTCCAGGTTTCCGGCGTACGTTAATTTATCGACATTAACAACACTATCCTGCGTATTATTTATAATGTGACGAACTACAGCAGAACCAATAAATCCTGCGCCACCAGTAACAAGTATCTTCACTTTTTTATTCCATATTACTTCAGAGCATGCTGTGAAATAAGCGGCTCTTAGTTTGATTAATAGAGGTATTAATGCACGCTACCGCCCCTGGCTTTACAGCTACCAGAGCACTGCATGCATTCCTACGATGTGACGAGCGTTACCCACTCGCGCTAAACCAGAAAAATTCAAACGCTAATTGTCTTACCAATCCGCTCTGGAAACAAGGAAAATCCTGGAAAACTTTGACTAAAATCCTATTGCTAACTCGTTGTTATTCTGATTGTTTATATAAAACAACGGCAGGAATATTCGCAACAAATTACTTTCGCCACGAATCTTCACTGCCGTTATAATTTTCTTATCAACCGTTACATTCGGTCAGATTTTCATTATTCGCTTAACAGCTTCTCAATACCTTTACGGAACTTCGCCCCTTCTTTGAGGTTGCGTAGTCCATACTTCACGAACGCCTGCATATAGCCCATTTTTTTACCACAGTCGTAGCTGTCACCAGTCATCAGCATGGCATCAACGGACTGTTTTTTCGCCAGTTCGGCAATAGCATCAGTCAGCTGAATACGCCCCCATGCACCAGGTTGAGTGCGTTCAAGTTCCGGCCAAATATCGGCAGAAAGCACATAGCGACCAACGGCCATGATGTCTGAGTCCAGCGTCTGCGGCTGATCCGGTTTTTCGATAAATTCAACAATGCGGCTGACTTTACCTTCGCGATCCAGCGGCTCTTTAGTCTGAATGACGGAGTATTCAGAGAGGTCACCCGGCATACGTTTTGCCAGCACCTGGCTGCGGCCCGTTTCGTTGAAACGTGCAATCATGGCAGCAAGGTTGTAACGCAGCGGGTCGGCGCTGGCATCGTCGATCACAACGTCTGGCAGTACCACGACAAATGGGTTGTCACCAATGGCAGGTCGCGCACACAAAATGGAGTGGCCTAAACCTAAAGGTTCACCCTGACGCACGTTCATAATGGTCACGCCAGGTGGGCAGATGGACTGCACTTCCGCCAGCAGTTGACGCTTCACGCGCTGTTCAAGGAGAGATTCTAATTCGTAAGAGGTGTCGAAGTGGTTTTCGACCGCGTTCTTGGACGCGTGAGTTACCAGGAGGATTTCTTTGATCCCTGCAGCCACAATCTCGTCAACAATGTACTGGATCATTGGCTTGTCGACGATCGGTAGCATCTCTTTGGGAATCGCCTTAGTGGCAGGCAACATATGCATCCCAAGACCCGCTACAGGAATAACTGCTTTTAAATTCGTCATTATTTCATCCACCTGTAAAATGGTTGCTGAATTATAGCTTGTTCGATTTTTTTCGCCAGCATCAATTACCCTGAATTGATTACTGAATTACTTGTGATGTTACGCCGCTTCGTTGTGGATTGCAGTAGCATTGTTCCTAAGTATGGCTCCATTTTTCCAGGAATGGTCGCAAATCTACTCCCTCCGTTCCGGCAATCTAAAGTTAATCTTTTCCACATTAACAATATGGTGATTAATCCTGTCGATATCGACGGAGCTTTGCCCCATTTCATTCACTGCATGAATATTCGCAAGTGAAAGCAGCGTCTCACGCTTTGCCATAAAGACGCCGCGAACGTCTTTGCGCATGTCGAAGTTCATGCTCAATGCGGGTCCAACTGAGGATTCCTGCATCACTTTGATATTACGCATAAAAAGATGTTGCGGTTTATTGTGAAGCTCCAGCGAGGCACGCTTCATCTCAATGTTAGTCAGTGCCACAAAGGAGGCAGCATTCCCGGCGGAGATTTGGATGCCGCGCAATTTATAAGCAAGATGGGTGTTATCCAGTTGAATATTATTCACTCGGAAATTTTGCGGTATCGAGAGATATTTGCCTTTAATTACCCCATAGCCGATTAACATCCCGGCGCTATTAGTCATTTCAATATTATCAATCACGAAATTGTCACAACCGTAAATAGCGACTGTCGCGTTATCAATACCTGCTTTCTTACTGAAATCCGGCGTGATATTGCGGGCTTTGATATTACGAATAACAAAATGTTTACCATTTTCAACATGGATCAACTGCCGACAATCCGATCCCGTGATATTCGCCACGACAAAGTTTTTCACTGCCTGGTCTTCCGGGTAATTATTATCATAAGTGCTTCCCGCAAGACCTATGCCAATGCCCCAGTTGATTTTGCCGTTAGTACAGTTGATGCGCTCGATAACATGGTCGGAGATCAAAATATCACGGTCGTTAATCGCCACGTTCCATTCAATGGCGTCGCCCTGTAAGTCGCTGAACTTACAGTTGGTGATGTTGGCACCGATAATCTGGTTATGAAATCCCTGGCGTAAGATGGCGTAATTAGCGTGGCTAACGGTCAGGTTATCGATGGTCAGGTTGCGCATGACCCGTTTGTTTTTGCCGCCGATATAGATCTGCGTCACCGGGCCAAAGCCGCTCATCGTCAGCCCTTTGATGGTGCAGTCAGAACCACGCACATCCAGGGTGATGTTATGCATACTGCCGCCCTTCTCCCCTGTCACCTGGCTGCCGTCCTGTAAGACAAATCGCCCTCTGCCATTGCCGCGCAAGCTTCCAAGGATGTGTAACGTTTTACCTGCAGGAATGAAGATGCCGGTGTTGATATTGTCACAAACCAATCCGGCAGGCACGACGACTGTTTGCCCTTCGCTGAAGGCTTGTTTAAATGAGGCGATCCAGTCGTGTGGGTTGTAGTCGTTAATGTTAACGCTTTGCCGGGCAGGAAGTGCGCGAGCGAAAGGGGTATGGAGGAAGGCAAGCGCCGAGCTTGCCGTCAGGAAGGTGCGTCGGGAGAGTGTTTTAAATGGCATACGTTCTCCTCTATAAAGCTTGCAGCAAGCTGGCGAGTTCTCGATTGATCACCTGCTGGTTAAAATCATGTTCGATTTTTTCGCGCGCACGTTTGATAACTGGAGCCAGTTCGTCGGTGTCCAGTTGGCTAAACGCCGCTAGGCGTTGCGCAAGTGCGCGAGCATCGTTCTCAGGCACCAGCCAGCCGGATTTATCGGCCTCCACCAGTTCAGGAATTCCGCTATGCAGAGTAGAAACCACCGGAATGCCGACCGCCATCGCTTCCATCAGCGCTACCGGGATGCCTTCCATATCACCATCCGCACCTGTAACCGATGGCAACAGGAAGACATCCGCGTCGTCGAGCATCGCTTTCACTTCATGGCTCGGTTTAAAACCCGGCATCTCCACCACATCTTCCAGTTGATATTGTTCGATGAGCGTGCGTAGGCGTCGTTCCCACGGGCCAATGCCGAGAATGCGATAGCGAAATGCCACGCCCTGCTCTTTCAACTGACGGCAGGCTTCAATCGCCACATGCAGACCTTTTTTCTCGGTTAAGCGTGCGACGGAAATGATTTCCAGCGGCGTTGCAGGCGCTTTCACCGGACGCGGGCTAAAGCGCGTCATGTCCACACCCATACGCGATACGGCAATTTTTTCCCTCGGGCAGCCCATTTTTTGCAACCTTCCGGCCCACAAATCGCTTATCGGTAACATCAGATCGCCACGGCGAAACAGTTGCTGATATTCGGGAGTGTAATGGTTGAGCACCTCCCGACTGGAAATATCAATGCCGTGGAAAATAGTGGCAATTTTGCCGCGAATGACACCCAGTTCGCGTAGTTTTGCTGCGGTTACCCCCGCCGGGCCAAAATGAGCGATGAACACATCGGCATGTAACGGTGTTGCGACCTGACCACAAATGGCAGACAAAATCAGGTTCCGCGACTCGGCACCATAGCGTTTGAGGTTGAGCGCCTGCCAGGTATTTTTACGATGAATGCCGCGTAAGGTCTGACTGGCTCGGTGGCGCAGTTTCGCCACTTTGCCCGTAGGTTCGTCCTGTAACCAACGGGTTCTGGCGGCAAGGTTGTATTTCGCCCATGCCGCGTGGGTGTTTTGTGTGTCGCCTTTTTGCAGCGCGACAATCTCCACCTCAAATCCCATATCAATAAACGCGGTAATTTGATTGAGGACGAAGGTTTCTGACGACAACGGAAATTTCAGTAAAAAGAAGCCGACCTTCATTTCACCTCCCCGATGCGCTCAAGCACAGATTGCACCATCTGCATTCCCGTCTGACGCTCACGACTGACAGCTTCGTTAAGTCGTGCGTTCAGCGCCGGAAGCTGGCCTAAGGTATCCGCAACCATCGCTTGCAGGCTGCCGTCCAGTAAATGACGGATATCAATTGCCATCTCCGGTAGTCCCAGCTGCTGCATGATCCCGGCGGATTTATGTTCATAGTTGATGGCAATCGCCGGAGTAGCAAAGTTCATTGAGATAATAGCGGAGTGCAGACGCGTACCAACGGTGAGTTCACAGGCACCGAGAATTTTGCCCATTTCCAGATCGTTAAGTTCATCCATCACTACGTGGTAACGGGCAGGATCGCTGATATGCTGGCGCAGGTTGAGCGCCACCATGCGATCGTCTTTGTTATAGCTGTCGATGCCCGTACAGGTGGAGAGCGCAATGACCTGATAGCCTTCGTCGAGAATGCGATTGACCACCCCGGCAAAGGCTTTTTCATACGCTTGTTGAGTGGTGCCGAGACGTTTGTCGAACGGTGCCAGTTCGCGCAGGGTAATTGCCACCGTTTTCTGTTGTGCGGCAACGTCCAGCCAGTGTTGAACGGCATAGCTGGCGGTGAAATCTTCGGTGTGGTGATCGACCAGCCACGCGGTATCGACGCCATGTTCCACTTTTGCGGTAGTGATATTGCTGCGTTTCATCAAATCAAGGCTGACCGATTCGCGTAGGATCAGCGCGTCACAGTGACCAAAAACGTAGTTCGCCAGTTGGTTAAATTGCTCATCCTGGAAGGGACCGACGCTGTGACCAATCATAAACAGCGGCTTTTTCGCCATGAAAGTGCAAAGTGCATGTTCAAACTGCGGCACGCCATAGAGATCGACAAAAAACGATCCGCCGACCTGAATAATGGCGTCGTAACCTGACAGCAGGCGCACGAAGTCGGTGAATCCCTGGGCGATGGCGATATTGCGCAGCTTGCCAGTGTCGGTGACGCGTGAGAGCAATACCTGATGCTGGTAGCGGCGACGGAGGACTTTTTTAACGCGCCCGACAACGCCCGCCGCGCTGTTGTGTTGTTTCATTTGCAGGAACAGCGGATCGCCCATTACCGGGCGGTTGAGCAGCCAGGAAGAACTGACCGGATAGCGGCTCATCACGTCCACTTCGGCTTGTGGATTGAGGATGTTGATGGCATCAAGTAAGCCACGCAAGATGGCGCTGTCGCCACGATTGCCGCAAGTGTGGTTGCCCAGAATAAGTAATTTCATTTTTTCCTCATAAATTTGATGCCAGGTGAGGCTGTGTTTGTTGTGTTCGTTGCCGTTTTTTGCCTGATGCGACGCTGGCGCGTCTTATCAGGCCTACAAGACCCGAGCACAGAACCGTAGGACGGATAAGGCGTTCACGCCGCATCCGGCATTCAGTGCCTGATGCGACGCTGACGCGTCTTATCAGGCCTACAGGTCCCGAGCACAGAACCGTAGGACGGATAAGGCGTTTTACGCCGCATCCGGCAACCGTTGTCGGAACCGAAAACAGCAATTCACCCCGCCCGTAAAAGCATTTTCATTTTTTCGCTGCGACAAAACTGACGCTTCACTTCCACCACCAGCGGATGGCGCGACAGCACAATCATCACCACAAACGCCAGCACACCCGTGGCTATTTGCACCGCCAGCAGCATCCCCAGCGCCAGTTGCCCTTTCAGCACAATGCCCAGCGCATAACTGACCACCAGCGTCGGCAGCGAGAGGTAAAACGGCAGCCACAAACTCAGGATGTACTGGCGATAACTGGAACCAAGAACCGGTTTAATCATCACGAAGTAACTCAGAATGGTGTTGATAATCTGCACCAGCAGGAAGCCAAGCGTGACGCCGATTGCGCCCGCCATCTGCCCACCAATAACAATCGCCGGAATAAACAGAAATGTTTTGAATACGTTGAATTTAAAGCTGATATCGACCCGCGCTTTCGCCATCAGCAGCGAACCAATCGGGTTACCCACGGAGCGCAGCAGACCCACAATACACAGCAATTGCAGCACCGGAATAATGCTGTTCCACTTCTCACCAAAGACCAGCGGTACAAAGTTATTCGACACCACCATCAGCCCGAGCAGCGCCGGAAAGTTGATAATCCCCACCACCGACAGCAGCTTGTAGAAGTTCACGCGCAACTTTTCGGTGTCGTCCTGAATTTTGGCGAATGCCGGAAATAACACGCGGGTGATGATTGGGTTCAGCTTCATCGGCGGTACGACGGCCACGTTGTACGCCAGGTTGTATCCCCCTGCCACGCCCGCGCCAAGAATACGCGCCAGCACCAGCGTTGAAAGGTTGGTGTTGAGATAGTTGATGATGCTGTCCGCCGTCAGCCAGGCACCAAAGCGTAAGTTCGGCGCAACTGACGCCAGCGAGAAATGCAGACCGGGGCGATAAATTTTTCGACCAAAGTAGCCAAACAGCAGCGTTCTTACCGCACTATTGACCAGATAACCGAGGATCGCGGTCATCGCCAGCGGCCAGAAATGGGCGCTAACCACCGTAAAAGTGAAGCCCGCCAGCACCGCGCTGGTTTCGATCATGCCGATTTTGTTGAACTCCAGCTCCTTCTGCATCAACGCGCGGAACTGTTGCCCGTGGGGGATCACCACAAACGCCAGCGACAATGTTTTAATCAACGGTGCCAGGTCCGGGTTATTCAGCACGTCGCCGATGAGATCACTCAACAAAAACACCGCCACGCACACCACGATCCCCAGCCCGACGTTCAGCCAGTACAACGTGGTGAGTTCAAGGTGACTGATTTCTTTTCGCTGAATAATCGAGTTAGCGATACCGAAGTCAGAAAGCGTATCTGCCAGCGCGATAATCACCAGCGACACAGTCAGCAGGCCGAACTGGTGGTTGTCGATAATCCGCGCCAGCACGGTCATCTGCACCAGCCCGAGGCCGATGATGATCACCGTGGCAATCGCCGACCACTTCGCGCCGCTGATGGTTTTTTCACGTAAGCTCATATCAATATGCCGCTTTGTTAACGAAACCTTTGAACACCGTCAGGAAAACGATTTTGATATCGAACCAGACGCTCCATTCGCGGATGTACTCAAGGTCGAACTCGACGCGTTTTTCCATTTTCTCCAGCGTGTCGGTTTCGCCGCGCCAGCCATTAATCTGCGCCCAGCCGGTAATGCCCGGTTTCACCTTATGGCGCAGCATGTAGCCTTCAATGAGCTGTCGATACTGTTCGTTATGCGCTACTGCGTGCGGACGTGGCCCCACAATCGACATCCCCCCGGTCAGCACATTGATAAACTGCGGCAGTTCATCCAGCGAGGTGCGGCGCAGAAAGTTCCCCACTTTAGTGACGCGCGGATCGTTCTGCGTCGCCTGGGTCACCACTTTGTCGTTCTCCATCACTTTCATCGAACGGAACTTCCACACTTTGATCGGCTTGCCATCCATGCCATAGCGAGTCTGGCGGAAAATAACCGGTCCTGGTGAACTGAGTTTTACCGCCAGCGCAATACAGCACAGCACCGGGGAGATCAGCAGCAGAATAAGCGTCGCCAGCACAATATCTTCCGCACGTTTTAGCAGGCGGTTAACCCCGGAAAGCGGCGTATCGTACAGCGGCACCACCGGAACGCCGTTCATCTCTTCGAGGCGTGAATGGAGAATGTTGAAGGTAAAGACATCGGGGATCAGCAACACCGAACAGGTGGTGTCCGCCAGTTGATGGACCAGTTTTTTCACGCGTGCGCCGTCGCACATTTGCATCGCGATATAGACGTTATGAATCTTGCCCGCTTTCGCATCCTCGACCAGCTGTTGCAGATTGCCCGCCCAGTCGTTAGAAACGCCGCCCGGTTTCGGGTCGTGGTAAACCCCCACCACTTCAAACCCTAACCACGGCTGATTACGGAAGCTCTCCATCAGCATTTGTCCGGCGGCTAAATCCCCCGCCACCGCGACCATGCGCTTGTTATAGCCATGATTACGCAACCAGCCCGCCCCAATGCGAATACATGAACGGCAAACCACCAGTCCGATGCTGGTCAGCCCATACCACGCCAGCCAGATTTTCAGTTGCGTGTCTAAATCATTGTTGAACGCCACCAGTCCGGCGCTGAAAATCACGCTTAAGGTCCAGTTTTGTAGCAACAGGGCAAATTCTGTCGCTGCCCGAACACCGCGCCATGAGCGATAAAAATCGGTGATGCCACCCAGCATCTGGAATACCACCAGCGTAATCAGCGCCACCAACAGGTGCATGTAGAGGAATGACAGTCCGCTCACTTCGCAAACCAGCCATAGCCCGGCAAACATGATGGTGATATCTGAAAAGCGTTGCACCATAGAGATTAACGATGCATTGGTTTTCGCTCGCTCGCGCTTTTTTAGATTTGTCATCGTTGTTCCTGTTATTAGCCCCTTACCCGCAGTGGGGTAAGGGAAGATCCGACATTACTCGTTCAGCAACGTCAGCAGAGTTCGCGTTCGCGCTTCCATCAGCGGCACATCACCGCGCGATTCCACATTCAACCGCACCACCGGTTCGGTGTTGGAGGAGCGCAGGTTAAAGCGCCAGTCGGCAAAGGTCATGCTGATGCCATCGGTGCGATCCACCGCCAGCGCCTCACGGCTAAAATGCTGTTCCACGCGGTTAATCGCCTCAGCGGGTTGCGCCAGTTTGCTGTTGATCTCACCGCTTGCCGGAAACGCCACCATCCGGTCGCGTACCAGTTCGCCCAGCGTTTTCTCTTTCAGGCACACCAGTTCGGCTACCAGTAGCCACGGGATCATGCCGCTGTCGCAGTAAGCGAAATCACGGAAGTAATGGTGAGCGCTCATTTCGCCACCGTAGATGGCGTCCTCCTTGCGCATACGTTCTTTAATAAAGGCGTGTCCGGTTTTCGACATTACCGGCGTGCCACCTGCGGCAGTCACCACATCAACGGTGTTCCAGGAGAGACGTGGATCGTGGATGATCTTCGCGCCGGGATTTTTTTCGAGGAATGCTTCTGCCAGCAGGCCGACAATGTAATAGCCCTCGATAAACAGCCCTTTTTCGTCAAACAGGAAACAGCGGTCAAAATCGCCATCAAAGGCAATGCCCATATCCGCGCCGTGTTTGATGACCGCATTGCGGGTGTCGTCGCGACATTCCGGTAGCAGCGGGTTAGGAATACCGTTGGGGAAATTGCCGTCCGGTGTGTTGTGTACTTTGATTAATTCCACGGGCGCGCCGAGGGCTTTAAAGCGGGCTTCAATGGCGTCCACCACCGGACCCGCTGCGCCATTCCCGGAGTTGATCACCAGCTTGAGCGGCGTGAGATTTTTGACATTGATATAACCGAACAGGTGATCAACGTAAGCGTCACGCAGGTTGATTTGCTGATAGCGACCGCGTTTGGTTTCATCGACGGGAGGAAAGTCGTTGGCTTCAGCCAGGCGCTGGACATCGCGCAGTCCGGTATCACCGCTGATCGGGCGAGCCCCTTCGCGCACCAGCTTCATGCCGTTATAATCCATCGGATTATGGCTGGCGGTGACTTCAATGCCGCCATCCACGCCGAGATGGAACGTGGCGAAATAGATCTCTTCGGTGCCGGACATACCGATATCCAGCACGTCAACGCCCGCATCCTGTAAACCTTTTGCCAGCGCCAGTTTTAAGGTTTCGCTGGTGAGACGGACATCACCGCCTAACACAATGGTTTTCGGTTTGAGAAATTCGCCATAGGCGCGACCAATGCGCCAGGCGATATCTTCATTCAGTTCTTCGCCTAATTTCCCGCGAATATCATAGGCTTTAAAGCAGGTTAATTTTTTCATGTCGTTACCCTTTTTCAGGCAATAGTTGGCCCTGACCGAAACGGCCAATTTTGTTTTTGTCGTTATTTACATCTCGGTTTCGCATTCATTGCCTGATGCGACGCTGCCGCGTCTTATCAGGACTACAAACCCGAACCGTAGGTCGGATAAGGCGTTCACGCCGCATCCGACAAACAGCGCCTGATGCGACGTTTACACCCGTCCGTAGCGATCCGCGAAGCGCACCACATCATCCTCTTCGAGATAAGAGCCGGAGCGCACTTCAATTAAATCGAGCGGAATTTTCCCCGGGTTTTCCAGGCAATGCGTCGCCCCCAGCGGAATATAAATGGACTCGTTTTCACCAAGCAGTTTGATATCACCATCAATGGTGACTTTTGCCGTTCCCGCGACCACTACCCAGTGTTCCGCGCGGTGATGGTGCATCTGTACCGACAAGCCCTCGCCCGGTTTCACGGTGATGCGTTTCACCTGGTAGCGGTCGCCCGCGTCGATAGAGTCATATTTGCCCCACGGACGATACACTTCGCGATGCACCCGATGCTCATGGCGACCATCGGCTTTGATCTGCTCGACCACTTTTTTCACATCCTGCACCGCGTTACGGTCGGCAATCAGCACCGCATCTTTGGTCTGCACCACTACCAGATCTTTCACCCCGACGGTGGTGACCAGGCCAGATTCGGCGTACACATAGCTGTTTTCAGTTTTGTGATTAATCACATCGCCGTGGCAAACGTTGCCCTCGGCGGTGTGGGCGCTGATCTCCCATAATGAAGACCAGGAACCAACATCGCTCCAGCCCGCATCCATCGGCACCACAACAGCATCTGCCGTACGTTCCATGACCGCGTAATCCACCGACTCTTCCGGGCAGGCGAGAAACGCTTCTTCATCCACACGAATAAAATCAAGATCCGGATCGACGGCGCTCATCGCTTTTTCACAGGCATCGAGAATATCCGGGCGATATTTTTTCAGTTCTTCGAGATAGCGTCCGGCGCGGAACAGGAACATACCGCTGTTCCAGTAATATTCGCCGCTTGCCACATAGGCCTGGGCGGTTTCCAGATTCGGTTTTTCGACAAACTGCGCCACTTCAAAGGCCACCGTATCCTGCTCACCCGCAGACACTTCACCGCGACGAATATAGCCATATCCGGTTTCAGGTAGATCCGGCACAATGCCGAAGGTCACCAGCTTGCCCGCTTCGGCATATGGCATGGCATTACGCACGGCGGCACGGAACGCGTCTTCATCGGCAATCACATGATCCGCCGCCAGCACCAGCATTAACGGGTCGCTCTCCGGGCTATGACGTTTTGCCGCCAGCGCCGCCAACGCAATGGCAGGTGCAGTGTTACGCCCTGCCGGTTCGAGAATAATGTTCTCGGTAAGTTTATTCAGTTGACGCAACTGTTCCGCGACAATAAAGCGGTGCTGCTCATTGCAAATCACCACCGGGCTTTCGCACTCCACGCCGTTCAGGCGGCAGATGGTGGTTTGCAGCATGGTGAGATCGCCTTTCAGGCATAAAAACTGCTTGGGGTAAAGTACGCGGGAAAGCGGCCATAAGCGGCTACCGGAGCCACCTGCCATCACAACTGGATAGAGTTTCGACTGCGCCATAATTATCCCCGAATATCATTTATAAATTGACGTAACACGTTCTCTTTATCGAGCGTGCGTTCGGCATATTCACGTGCCACCGTGTTGTGTTTGGGCAACAGAAGCGCCTGACGGATCCCCGCCACCAGCGCCTCGACCGATTCCGGTTCTACGCAAACCGCAATGCCCCGAAAGGTTTCGCAAAGCTGCCCCAGTTCTGTGTGGGCCTCTGCGGTAATCACCGCGTTACCACCTACTGCCAGAATATTGGTCAGTTTCGACGGCAATACGGCATCTGCCGCGCCGCGTTTTTGCACCACCAGATGGCAATCGCCCATCTTCAGCAGTGCGGGTAAAGCGTCATACGATTGCAGCGGGAAAAATTGCATGTTGCGCAGTCCACGCTGCTGCGCCATTTTTTCCAGCCGCGCTTTGCCGCCGCCCTGCCCGACAATGGCAAAAATCAGCGGTTCATCGCGCAGGCGATCGGCAGCTTCAATAACGTTTTCCAGTCCCTGCTTTTCACCAATATTGCCGGAGTAAAGAATGATTTTTTTGTTATCCGGCAGGCCAAGCTGGTTACGAAGGGCATCAACATCGGCGTCTGCAACATGCTGAAAACGGGCGATTTCCGACCAGTTGGGGAAGAAAATGATGTTATCCGCCGCCACGCCTTTTTCGATGGCTTTATTCATCATCGAACGCGAAATCGTGGAGACGTTATCGACGTTATGCAGTCCGCTACGTTCGAACGCCGTTGCCAGCTGTGCCACTTTGCCGCCTTTGCCTTTTCCGGCAAGGCCCAGCCCCAGCATGGCGTCCACTTCGTAATCCTGAATATGCAGCACGGTACGTGCACCAGAGAGTTTCGCCAGCAGGCGCATTCCCGGCGTGCAAAACAGCGTTGGCACCACGCCGATAATGCGATCCGGCTTCCAGCGACGTTGCGCCATCAACGGGAAAAAACTGCTGACGGCAAAACTGCCGAGATGCAACAAGCGTTTCAGGGTGCTCGGCTGTTTTGGCACGTACAGCGGGCAGCGCCACACCGTGGCGGCCCCCTCTTCTCGTTTGTAGCGCCAGGCGGAATAGTTCTCGCCCACCTGCCACTGCGGGTAGTAAGGCGGTGCGGTAATAACCCGCACCTCATGACCTTGCGCCGCCAGCCATTCCACCATCTCGCCGGTGTATTTGCCGATACCGGTTAACTCCGGCGAGTAGTTAATGCCGTAGACCAGTATTTTCATAATCCGGGTACTCCGGCACGCTTCTCAGCGAGAAAATAGGCGCGGCTGTTAGCGTGAACATCGTTACTGGCGAGCAGCGCGTCCGGCGTCAGCCAGCGGTAATCGTCATGCTGCTCATCCGGCAGTATCAGATCTTCTTCAGCGACTCTGAAGCGAAAACCGAGCACCACATAGTGAGTGGTGAAATCCGTGCCAGAGAAGTTATCGTCATAAAAGTGCTGCCAGACACCGTAAAACTGGCCTGCTGTTATCGGCAGACGCAGCCCCAGTTCCGCCATCGTCAGCCGCTCAAATGCGGCTTCCAGCGTTTCGTCTTTCTGCACGCGCCCTCCCGGCACAAACCAGTAACCCTGCGCCGGGCGGTTGGTTCTTTTGCCAAGCAGAAACTCGCCGCGACTGTTCTCGGCAATAAAGTCGAGAGAGACAAGCGGTGTGGAGCGCACTACCGTGGCAAAGTCTTCCTGACGTAAAAACATCATTACCCCCGAAAGCGGTCTCGATTCTCAAGGAACCACTGGTAAGTGCTGGCAAGCCCCGCTTCCAGTGAGATTTCGTGATACCAGCCAAGCTGATGCAGGCGCGTCACATCCAGCAGTTTGCGCGGCGTACCATCCGGCTTGCTGGCATCAAAAACCACCCGACCTTTGTAATCCACCACTTTGGCGATGGTTTGCGCCAGCTCGCGGATAGTGCAGTCAACACCGGTACCGACGTTAATGTGCGACAGCATCGGCTGGGTGTTCTCCAGCCAGACTTCGTGCGCCAGCTCCATCACGTGAATGCTGGCCGCCGCCATATCATCGACGTGCAGGAATTCACGCATCGGTGTACCGCTGCCCCATACCACAACGTCCGGCGCATTCTGTGCCGTCGCCTCGTGGAAGCGACGCAACAATGCTGGGATCACATGCGAATTACTCGGGTGGAAGTTGTCATGCGGGCCATACAGGTTGGTCGGCATGACTGAGCGGTAATCGCGTCCGTACTGGCGGTTGTAAGATTCGCACAGTTTGATCCCGGCAATTTTGGCAATGGCATAAGGCTCGTTGGTCGGCTCCAGCGTGCCCTGCAATAACTCGCTTTCTGCCATCGGCTGTTTTGCCAGTTTCGGGTAGATACAGGACGATCCGAGAAACAGCAGTTTGTTCACGTCGTTCTGATGCGCGGCGTGAATGATGTTGCTCTCAATCATCATGTTCTGGTAGATGAAATCCGCCGGATACGTGTTGTTGGCAACAATGCCGCCCACTTTCGCCGCCGCCAGATAGACCTGGTCAATGCTTTCGCTGGCAAAGAAATCATGCACCGCGCGGCTGTCCAGCAGGTTCAGTTCATCGCGGGTGCGTAATACCAGCTCCACATCACCGCGCTGTTCGAGCTGTCGCTTGATGGCGGAACCGACCATCCCGCGATGACCAGCAATAAAAACTCGTTGTTTACTCATGCTTATGACTCCAGCGCGATCGCCACGTCGTAGCCGTGAGATTTCAGCAGAGAGTGTTTTTTCGCCGCTTCGAGGTCATTAGCCACCATTTCAGACACCATCTCTCTGAGGGTGATTTCCGGTTTCCAGCCCAGTTTTTCGTGCGCTTTGGTCGGGTCGCCGAGCAGCGTTTCAACTTCAGCCGGACGGAAGTAACGCGGGTCAACAGCGATAATCACATCACCCGGTTTAACGCCCGGCGCGTCATGCCCGGTGACGGAAACCACAATGCCCTTCTCTTCAACACCCGTGCCTTCAAAGCGCAGTTTGATGCCCAACTGTGCTGCCGCCATTTCCACGAACTGACGTACGGAGTACTGAACGCCGGTCGCGATAACAAAATCTTCCGGTTGTTCCTGTTGCAGCATCATCCACTGCATTTTTACGTAGTCTTTGGCATGGCCCCAGTCACGCAGGGAGTCCATATTGCCGAGGTACAGGCACGACTCCAGCCCCTGGGCGATGTTGGCGATTGCGCGGGTAATTTTGCGGGTAACGAAGGTTTCGCCGCGGCGCGGGGATTCATGGTTGAAGAGAATACCGTTACAGGCGTACATGCCGTAGGATTCGCGGTAGTTAACGGTGATCCAGTAGGCGTACAGTTTGGCGACCGCATACGGAGATCGCGGGTAGAACGGCGTGGTTTCTTTCTGCGGAATTTCCTGCACCAGACCGTACAGTTCAGAGGTGGAAGCCTGATAGAAACGAGTTTTCTTTTCCAGACCGAGGAAGCGGATCGCCTCCAGCAGGCGCAGCGTACCCATCGCGTCGACGTCAGCGGTATATTCTGGTGACTCAAAAGAGACCGCAACGTGGCTCATTGCGCCCAGGTTGTACACTTCATCCGGCTGTACTTCACGCAAAATGCGCGTCAGGTTAGAGGTATCACTCAGGTCGCCATAATGCAGATGGAATTTCGGGTTGCAGGTGTGCGGATCCTGATAAATGTGATCCACGCGCTCGGTGTTGAATGACGATGCGCGACGCTTAATACCATGCACCTCGTAACCTTTTTCCAGCAGAAACTCTGCCAGGTAAGAACCGTCTTGTCCGGTTACACCGGTGATGAGAGCGACTTTTGACATGTCTTATTCCTCTGTATTTTTGAATTTATTCAGTTTCAACGCGTTCGCGTATCACCACTGCGGGATTCCCCCGGCAAACCACATTTGCCGGAAGCGATTTAAAAACACTGCTTCGTGCACCCACGACGGTGCCGTCGCCGATTGTGACGCCTGGGGCAACAAAGACATCGGTTGCCAGCCAGCATTTCTCGCCAATCACAATAGGCGTGGCGTTAATGGTGAAATGTTGACTTGCATGGTCGTGGCTACCGGTGCATAAATAACTTTTTTGCGATATCACCGAATGTGCGCCAATGGTTATTTCACCGAGGGTATATAAATTGACGTCATCGCCGACCCACGCGTAATCACCTAAGGTTAATTTCCACGGATAGGTAATTTTTACTGACGGACGAATAACTACGTTTTTTCCTATTTTTGCTCCGAATAAACGTAATAAAAAAGCCCGCCAGCGATACAATACTTGTGGCGACCAGGCAAATATTGTTGCCTGTACTGCCCACCATAATTGCACTTTAATAGCGTTGCCGCCCCGGAACCCTTTCGGCACCGAGAATCCACTTAAATCCTGCATCGTTTTCCCTTATATTCAGCTTTTGTTATATAAGGCTTTCGTCTTTGAGGTAGTACGTTGGCGTAAATGCCAGGATAATTCAGCCCAAAAGCCAGGTACATGTAATATTTGTCGTTGGACTTTTTTCGCATCAGCACACAATTCCATATTATTGGTGGTAGATACCCCACCCATGGAAAATTCAGACACCAGGCCATTGAGTTTTTTAAATGCATAACCGGCTTTATACATTTTGGCTGCCAGCGCGTAGTCGGAAGAAACTTTATATTCCAGGTCATAACGCCATTTCTTCAAGCCGGATACCGGGAAAAATATCGCCTGATGACTGGCGGGCAGGCTGTGATAAATATACCAGCCCGGTTTGGCGCTACGTTTAATTTTATGCCCGTCGCCAAAATCCAGCAGCGCATCGCCGGTGATCATCACGTTATCTTTTTGCATTTTTAACTTACGGACAAAATTTGCGGCATTCTGATGAAAAATATCGCCCGAATTGAGAAACAACGCGAACTTGCCTTGTGCCATCGTAATGCCTTTGTTCATGGCGTCATAGATACCGTTATCTGGCTCGCTGACAAAGCGTAGGTTATAGATACCATTGAGATTTTCCAGATACTCACGGGTGCCGTCATTGGAACCGCCATCGACAACAATCCATTCGAAGCTGATATCTTCCGCCTGCGCCAGATGCGCCAGCGAGGCATGTGTTTTGACTATCCCTTCGAGGTTACGAAACGCGACAGTGATTATGCTAAGCAACATGTTCTTATTCTTACCTCGTAATATTTAACGCTTTTCGCAAAATAAACGGACAGACGATTAAAAATGCATATTCCGGGCTAAATATCGAACCGGTAAAAAACAGCGATACCGGAGTAAAAAGATATAATTGCACGCGAAAATTGCGGTTATCACCAAAAGCGTTGATCATCATTTTTATCACTTTCCCCATGTACCACAGCGATAAAAACACCGCGAACCAGGAAAAATAAATAATCAGCAGATACAACCCATTGTCTATGGTTTTTCCGACATCCGCACCGTTAAATATTCCGAATGATGCGACATATTCATAAAGTGAGCCAAATCTGACTACACCGTCAATATGGGTCAAAGAATAACCGACCATCACCAGCGGACCGACAATACGATAATACGATGACGATCCTTCCGTACCTAAATCGCCCAGACGGGTGGAAATATAAGGAAACGCGATTACCACACCAACCAGGAATACAGCCAGAGAAATCAATGCTAACGGTAACTTTTTCTTAATCGCCTCTTTATTCAGATATTGGAATGCCCACTCCAGCAAATAAAACAGGATAAAGGTCATAACCCCTGAAAACGATCCGGATAATATTATCCCTGCGAGAATCATAGCATCGGTTTTAGGCGTTTTGATACCAAACTGTTTGATGCTGAGCCAAATTGAGATTAATGCCAGAGCGAAAAATGCCGGTTCGAAATAAAGTGCTGTCGTGCGCTTGCCGCCGAATTTGATGAAATTCAGCACATAGCTGTTGCTGTAAATCAGATATTTCGAAATCGACTCCATAATACTGCTGCCGCCGGTGAGGATAATTTGCGCCATCTCCACCGCCGCCAGCGCCACCACCAGCCCGACCACCAGATAAAAGAAACGTAATATCTTGCGATGGTTGTGTGGCGAAATCGTTTTAAAGCGAATACTCCACACCATGCCAATAATGATCACAATATAGACAAACAGCATGGTTGAAGTGACGTATTTACTGGCATCCAACGACTGACCAAACAGATAGTTGAACGCCGTGAGTCCCGCACCAATCCCTAAGGCAATCATCAATTTTTTAACGCTGATGCGTTCTAAAAACAGCAGTAACAAGACAGGTAAAAAAGTGACGATAGTGATGGGGAAACTTTCACCAAGCTGGGCGATTTTGACGTTAACCAGCAGGTAGATCAGCGGCAGCAGCAGGTAGCTACAGATTCTGATAGAAGTTGACATACTCCTCCAGCATCTGTTGTCCACTGTAGGCGGCGCGGCTGCGTTGGCTGAACTCAGCCAGCGTGGTACCAAATATCGCCTGCGCGATTTCCGGTTTGCTTAACTGCACCAGTTGCAGCACCTCTTCTTCACTGACGGTTTTACCACCGGATTTTTGCAGCACTTCCCGCGCCGCATCGCTATGGGTGGCGATCACCGGCACGCCAATCGATAGCGCCTCACACAAAATCAGCGGGTAGTTATCGACGCGAGAACTGAACACCAGCGCATCCATCTGATTGAGCGCGCTCATCAACTTGCGCTTGTCAGTTTCAAAGCCGTGATTAACCACGTTGCCAGCGGTGAACGGCGAGAACTTACCAAAGGTATGCAGTTCGATTTTGTCGCCCAGCGCCATCATCTCACGCACCAGTTGCTGGTTAGTCTTGCCGTCGTAACGCAGGTCATGCGCCACCACCGCGATTTTCGGCTTACCCTGGGTTTCGCGCACCGGAGGCAGATCCGCCAGAATCGCTTCGGTTGCCATATCAATACCGTTATTGATAATCCGGCAACGCCCTGGACCGTACAGGCTATTGAAAGCGTCAGCCACATGCTGGCTGGGGGAAATAAACTGACAGCCCAGCGCCAGCATCTCACGGAATAACTGGCGTTTGCCCGCCACCAGCTGGTGCGCCCGATCAATCTTCACCGGCGGATAATTATTTAAGGTCGGGCATTTCTGGCAGCCTGTTTTCCAGCCTTCGCAACCGTCGGTAAAGGCGCAGCGTCCGGTAACACTCCAGTGGTCGTGCAGCGTCCAGACCAGAGTGACGTCCGGTTTATGGTTTTTCACTTTTTCGCAAAAGCGCACCACGCTCTTAAGATTTAGCCAGTAGCTGTGCAGCACATGAAAATGCAGGACCACCGGACCCGGTGTGCGAGTAATGGTGCGATATAACTCATTGAAATTGCCAAACAGATCGCGATTAAACAGACGAAACAGGACAATATTCGCCATTGCAGTCATCCGCGGCGTATGTTTGATGACCTGCGGATAGTTTTGATGGCTGACGCTCTCTTTGCCGCCTTTGCCGTAACCGTAGACAAAATGTGACGCTAGCCCCTGTTGCAGCGCACGCTGGTGGAGATCTAACGCCACACCTGCTGCCCCGCCTTCCGCCAGTCGCACATTAAATTGCAAAATATTCATTTAATTACCTTCACTCGCGCTTTTTCTCCCACCACCAGCGCGTTGTCCGGGACAGAGTCGAGCACCACGCTGCCCGCACCCACGGTGACGTTGTTACCAAGCGTGATATCACCAAGAATAATAACGTTGGCACCGAGTTCGACGCCGTTGCCAATATGTGGACATGCCATGTTATCGGCACCACGATTGCCGATAGTGACGCCGTGGCGAATGGTGAAATCATCCCCCGCTACCACGTTTTTATTGATCACTACGGCGTAACCGTGATGGATAGTAAAGCGGCGGCCAATGGTCGCGGCGGCCTGGATTTCATAACCGAAAAAGCATTCGGTGATAATGCGATACAGCACCAGCAGCGGGGCCGCCCACAGATTGTTGAGGACGTTCTTTTTGCGCCACACCGAACAAAAATGAGCGACGCGATAGGCTAGAACCATGCAGCACGGACGTAAACTCCAGCTGTTGGCGCGCAGATCTTCCAGCATCTTTAGCGCCCCCGAATACCATCAGCCAGACGTTTGCCGTTACGCACCGAAAGCAGCGTCAGCAAAGTGCGCCAGGTCATACGTTTATTGCGGATCTGGTAGAGGGTAAACAGCTGATATTTTTTGCTTGCACGGTCAAATTTATCTTTGTGCTTGCGGTAAAAGTGGAAGTACCCGGAGAATTTTTTCGGTGACGAGGTGATCTGCATTTCACCGTGATTGATATGCAGGATCTGCGTCGCCTCTTCCACTTTCCACGGTTCGCCATACTCCACCACCATCCGCAGGAAGATGTCGTAATCCTGTGCTGCTTTCAGTTCGGTATCGAACAAGCACTCTTTGAAACGCCACGCCCAGGTAAAAACCTGATTGCCAATGATATTGCGTTTATAGAACAGGCGGCGTGAGTACGGCGATTTGGGATACAGTGGTAAGCTTGCCGGTTGGGAATAAACTTCTCCCTGGCATACGTAGTCGTTAGCGTACAAAAAGGCGTGAGTGACCAGTTGCTGTTTATGGGCGAGGAAGACGCTCAGGCGGTTGGGCGTCCATTCATCATCGTCATCGATCCCGGTAATGTATTCCCCTTGCGCCAGCATAATCGCCTGGTTACGTACCGCGCACGCCCCGCTGTTAATGTCGTTGTGAATGTAGGTAATACGCGGATCGTTGAGGGCGGTGACGTACTGTTGCAGTTGTTCCCAGGAGGTGGAGCAATCATCCACGATGATCATCTCCCAGTTGCTGTAGTCCTGGCGCAGGACCGATTTTATCGCCCGAATCGCCAGTTGTTGGCGGTTCCAGGTCGGCATATAGATTGAGATCAGCGGATTGTCTTTCATAGGTTGTTCTCCCGGAGTATCGAGATGTTCTGCCGGTTTATAAGCTTGTTTACGGGTTCTGTTGCCGGATGCGGCGTGAGCGCCTTATCCGGCCTACGGAGCTGGTTTGCTTGCCGGATGCGGCGTGAAGGTAGGTCGGATAAGATGCGTCAGCATCGCATCCGACAGCGGATGTCGTTATTTCGCATCCGACTTATATTCGTATTCGTAATAGCCATAATCCTGATACGCGCTGGCGCGGCGGAAGATGGAGTTCAGAATCACCCCTTTCACCGGAATACCGTTTTGCTCAAAGCGGCTCAGACTGGTTTCCACTTCTTTCAATGTGTTGACCGCATAACGCGCCACCATTAATGTGGTTCCGACATGACGACCAACAATTGCCGCATCGGTCACTGCCAGAATCGGCGGCGTATCAATCAACACCAGGTCATAGTTTTTACTCGCCCAGTTCACCAGTTCGGCAAAGCGTTCGCTCATCAACAGTTCAGAAGGATTTGGCGGCACCTGACCGCGCGGGATCAGGTCAAATTTGGCAATAGAGGTCGGTTTAGCTGCGGTAGTAATATCGCCCTGACCAATCAGAATTTCCGACAGGCCATTGACGTTATTGGTGCCCAACAGCTCGTGGGTGTAGCCTTTGCGCATATCGCAGTCGATCAACAACACGCGTTTATTGGTCTGGCTGATCACCGCCGCCAGGTTGGCGCAGACAAAGGTTTTACCGATTGACGGGCTAACCCCGGTCATCATCAACACATTGTTCTGCGCCTGCATCATCGCGAAGTGCAGACTGGTACGCAGACTGCGGATGGCTTCAATCGCCAGATCGGTTGGATTCCCCACCGCCAGTAGCTGGCTCTGTTTATAGCGTTTAATCCCTTTGATGGTTTTGACGCTATCGCGCGCTTTCTGCCATTCCGACAACGGGATGCTGGCATAGACGCTGATACCGTGTTCTTCCAGCACCTGCGGGCTTTCGATGCCGCGATTAAACAACGAGCGCAGCAGCACACCCACGATAGAGAGCATCAGGCCAAGAATAATCGCCCCAAGGATAATCAGCCCTTTCTTCGGTTTCAGTACACCTGGCTGGGTGATTGCCGGGTCAACAATGCGCACATCGCCGACGGTGCTGGCTTCGGTGATTTTCAGCTCCTGCTCTTTATTCAGCAGTTGCATATAGACCTGCTGACCAGACTCGACATCGCGGGTCAGACGGACAATTTCCTGCTGGGTTTTCGGCATCGCCGTTACGCGACCATTAAGTTTGGCTTTTTCGTCTTCCAGCGCCTGACGTTTCTCCAGCAGCGTGCGGTACGCGGGGTGAACTTTGGTGTACAGCTTGGAGATTTCCGCCTCTTTAAAGGTCAGTTCGTTCAACTGCGCGTCGATGTTCACCATCGAATCGAGCACCGCTTTCGCTTCCAGCGGCAGATCAACAGAATCTTTATCCTGACGGAAGGCATTCAGTTTGTTTTCGGCAACATCGAGGCGGCTACGTACTTCCGGTAACTGTTGCGCGAGGAAAGCGAGGCTTTTCGACGCTTCCGCCGATTTGCGCTCAATATTTTGTTCCTGATAGTTACGGGCGATGCTGTTAAGAATGTCGCGGATCTGTTCGCGATCTTCACCGGTATAAGTCAGGCTCAGTACGCCTGCGTCTTTGCCGTTCTCCGTTACCGTCAGGCTGTTTTGCAGTTGGTTGATCATCCCCAACGTGGAGTATTTGGTGACGGTAAACTCACTGCCCGGGCGGGCGTGAATGGCTTCAACCATCAGCGTGACGCCTTCTTTTTTCAGCATCTGGCCCGCTTGCCCACGGGCGCTAAAGCCGCCATCACTGCTCAGAGTGTAGTTTTTGTCATCCAGCACATTAAGCGTAAACACCTTGTCCGCCATCTCTTTCGGGCGGTTAAAGGTGGTCACTTTCACCGTCTCGTTCTGACGTCCCATCAGGCGATCCCAACCCGCACCGAAAATCGGGAACGTGTTTTTGCTCACCGCAATATCGAGGTCTAGATCGTCCACCGTTTTACCAAGCACCAGACGCGAACGAATCAACTGGATCTCGGCGTCCGATGCAGGCGGTTTGTTGGCTAATGCCGAGCCAATGTCCTGCACTAACGAATTGCCGCTGTTTTGTTCGATTTGTACCAGTGCGTCGGCACTATAAATCGGCGTGGCGAAGAAAGTGTAAACCACAGCACAGAGGGCAAATACAGCGGTGATGCCAATCACCCACCAGCGCGCTTCAATGACGGTGCCGACCAGGCGACCAATATCGATTTCATCACTGCCCGTTACCGGAGCGGCATGTTGTTTTACTTTTTCTGTCATTCTTATACCTGCTCTGCGTTCAATGCCTGCGCCCACTGGCGGGCAGACCGTTCAAGTAATGTGTACACCGCTGCAAACGTTTCCCGGCTTTTGCGATACGGATCGGGGATTTCACATTCGTTATCCCAGTGACCAAACAGCATCACTTTGCCGCGCATCTCAGGTGCCATCTCGCATAAGCGTTCGATATGGCGCTTTTCCATGGTCAAAATCAGGTCATAGTTGCGACACAGGCGGCGGCTGATTTGCCGTGCACAGTGACCTTCCAGAGACAGTTGATGTTCTGCGGCGACGCTGATAGCGGTAGGATCAGCGCCCTTACCGACCAGCGCGCCGAGTCCAGCGGACTCCACTTTCAGCTCCGGGTGATAACGTTGCAGTAAGCGTTCCGCCGTCGGGGAACGGCAAATATTGCCGACACAGACAACTAAGATGTTGTTAAACATGACGATTACCAGTTATGAATGTCGCTGGCTGTATCCGTCATGTAACGGACACCGCTAATAGTTGGCAGCAACTGATTGATCAGACGGTTCCAGCGGGAAACCGGGGCGGTGGTGACATACACCACGTCATAAGGTTGCAGGCGGAATTCTGTCGCCATCACCAGCGACGTCGCATCGGACATATCCAGCTGGTAGATATTGGCAATCTTGCCGTTACGCCCGCCCTCGCCTTTCAGCGGACGAATGACAAAGATGCCGCTGGCGTTGGAGGTGGTCATGTCGATACCTTCGGCATTGCCCAGGGCTTCAGTCAGGGTCATGCCGCTAAAGTCCATTTTCAGGGTGCTCTGTTTCTTCACTTCACCCATCACAAACACTTTCAGATCATCATTACGCGGCACGTAGAGAATATCGCCGGGGTAAAGCAGTCGGTTCTGATTGAGGTCGCCGTTTTGCATCAGCGCCTGCAAAGAAATGCGTTCTTCACGACCATTGTGTGTTAGCACCACGTTGCGCCAGTCAGCGGTGTCGGTCAGGCCACCTGCGGCGTTGATGGCGTCGAGAATGGTCAGTGGTACGTTGGTGATCGCCTGTTGACCGGATTTATTCACCTGACCTGAGATATAGGCCTTTTGCGAGCGGAAGGCGGCGATATTAACATCCACCTGCGGGTCAGCGATGTACGTCGCTAAGCGCCCGGTAATATCACTGCGGATTTCAGCGAGCGTTTTCCCGACTACGTGGACCTTGCCGATATACGGGTAAAACATAGTGCCGTCAGGCTGTACCCAGTTGCCGGTGTCGCTGGAACTGCGGTACTGACCGGCTGGCGTGGTGAGTTCCGGGTGATCCCAGACGGTGACATTAAGAACGTCCCCCGGCCCGACGCGATACTGGTAATTCGCGATCTCGCTTTCCAGCGTCATATTGGGGCGCGCTACATTCGGGCGTGGGCGTAATTGGTCAATCAGGCGCGGGGTCAGCGGATAAACATTCACCATTTTGTCGAGATCGAAATCAGCGTCCTGCTGTTTGATGACGTCTTTGCCCATCGTCGACATATTGCTGCCCGGAAGTACTGTGCAACCGCTTATCAAGGTTACTGACACCAATAATGGCATCAATTTCATTTTGGATTTCATCATTGTTTATTTATCACTTTGGCAGAGTAATTATCCTGTGCACTATTAATAGCAATGTCGCCATGCACATTTACCTTGCAGTTAATTGAATAAAAATTTAACTGGCATCAGTCCTAAAAAAATTGATTTCATCCGCAGGCTATTGACAGAATAATTCAGACTGGTCTTTCAGGCATCCAGACACGCTACCGCCCCTGGCTTTTTAGCTACCAATACACTGATTTAGCTTAATTTTTAAAACCCTCTCAACATACAGTCGTTGATGAGAAAGGGTTATTGCGGAAATTAACTTCCGAATATAAGGTGACATTATGGTAATTGAATATTGGCTCTCCAATAATGCAGGAGGAAGTGTTACAGCTAACGGAATAGCAGGCAAGGTAACAATTCGGCAATTGGCTATTTTTAAGAATTATATTAAGTGTCATTCAATATGGTTTTTAGGAGTTTCTTTAGGTTGACAATATTTAATATTGCGTCTCCACATGCGATATTTCTTAAATAATGTTTTATTATTACCACTTTTAATTCAGGGATAATGTGAGGTTATTACCCTCAAATAATATGAGATAAATAGTGCTGCAACATTGCATTTTTGCCCCGATTTATCCATGATCGAATTGTGACATTTGTCATACAACGAATAGGTTTTGTACTTACTATGGAATGGATTGCCGATCCGTCTATCTGGGCCGGGTTAATCACGCTGATTGTGATCGAACTGGTCCTCGGCATTGATAACCTGGTCTTTATTGCCATCCTCGCCGAAAAACTACCGCCGAAGCAGCGCGACCGCGCACGGGTTACCGGGCTGCTGCTGGCGATGTTAATGCGCCTGTTACTGCTGGCGTCAATCTCCTGGCTGGTCACCCTGACTCAACCGCTGTTCAGCTTCCGCTCGTTTACCTTTAGCGCCCGCGACTTAATCATGCTGTTTGGTGGTTTCTTCCTGTTGTTCAAAGCCACGATGGAGCTGAACGAACGGCTGGAAGGGAAAGACAGCAATAATCCCACACAACGCAAAGGTGCGAAGTTCTGGGGCGTGGTGACGCAAATTGTGGTACTGGACGCCATTTTCTCACTCGACTCAGTGATTACCGCCGTCGGGATGGTCGACCATTTACTGGTCATGATGGCCGCCGTGGTTATCGCTATCAGCCTGATGTTGATGGCCAGCAAGCCGTTAACGCAATTTGTTAACAGTCACCCGACCATCGTTATTCTCTGCTTAAGCTTCCTGTTGATGATTGGCTTTAGCCTGGTGGCAGAAGGTTTCGGCTTCGTCATTCCGAAAGGCTACCTGTACGCTGCCATTGGTTTCTCGGTGATGATCGAGGCGCTCAATCAGTTGGCTATCTTTAACCGGCGACGTTTTCTTTCCGCTAACCAGACGCTGCGCCAGCGGACTACCGAAGCGGTAATGCGCCTGCTTAGCGGGCAAAAAGAAGATGCGGAACTGGACGCCGAAACCGCGTCCATGCTGGTGGATCATGGTAACCAGCAGATCTTTAATCCGCAGGAACGGCGGATGATTGAGCGGGTACTTAATCTTAACCAGCGTACCGTCAGCAGCATTATGACGTCGCGCCACGATATTGAGCATATCGATCTCAACGCGCCGGAAGACGAGATCCGCCAGTTACTGGAGCGAAATCAGCATACGCGGCTGGTGGTTACCGACGGTGATGATGCAGAAGATTTGCTCGGTGTTGTTCACGTTATCGACCTGCTACAACAGTCACTGCGCGGCGAACCGCTCAACCTGCGGGTGTTGATTCGCCAGCCGCTGGTGTTCCCGGAAACCTTGCCGTTGTTACCTGCCCTGGAGCAGTTCCGTAATGCCCGCACGCACTTTGCTTTTGTGGTGGATGAGTTTGGCTCGGTGGAAGGGATTGTGACATTAAGTGACGTCACTGAAACCATTGCCGGTAACTTACCGAACGAAGTGGAAGAGATCGACGCCCGCCATGATATTCAGAAGAATGCGGACGGTTCCTGGACGGCGAATGGTCATATGCCGCTGGAAGATCTGGTGCAATATGTGCCGCTGCCGCTGGATGAAAAACGTGAATATCACACCATTGCCGGGCTGTTGATGGAATATTTGCAGCGTATTCCAAAACCTGGCGAAGAAGTTCAGGTGGGGGATTATCTGCTTAAAACGTTGCAGGTGGAAAGCCATCGCGTGCAGAAGGTGCAGATTATTCCGCTACGTAAGGATGGCGAGATGGAGTACGAGGTGTGATAAAACATCAAATGCGCAGGTTCAAACTGCGCATTTGATTTATACAAAATTTAGTATAATCTAAGGATGGAGTAATGAGAAAAAAGCTGGCTTTTCTTGATACCAGTCTTGACGATTTACGCGCATTTCCAGAATCGTCTCGACAGGAAATTGGCTATCAACTCGACAGGATCCAACAAGGGTTAAACCCATACGACTGGAAACCTTTTTCAACTATCGGCCCTGGTGTGCGAGAGATTCGTACTCGCGATGCTGATGGGATCTATCGCGTCATGTATGTCGCAAAATTTGAAGAAGCGGTTTACGTATTGCATTGTTTTCAAAAGAAAACACAGACTACCAGTCAATCGGATATTGATTTAGCCAAACGACGCTATAAAGAACTTGTTCAGGAGCGGAAAAATGAAAATTGAAACCTTTGATAGTGTGTGGGATGCGGTGAGTGACACCCCTGAACAAGCGGAAAATATGCGGATCCGTGCCGAGCTTGTAACGATCATTAATAACTGGATTGAACAACAAGGGTTTAGCCAGGCTCAGGCAGCTTCTGCTTTAGGGGTCACTCAACCTCGCATATCTGAACTTGCCAGAGGTAAGATCCAGATCTTTAGTATCGATAAATTGATCACCATGATGGCTCATGCAGGACTACATATTCAACGTATTGAAATTCAATATCCACATGCTGCTTAGTGCTATAAATACAGATGGCGACAAATTGACGCCGCCATCTGCATAACTTGTCCTACATCTTCTCCAGCAACTTCTTCACATCTTTGCCATTGCGGGAATCTTTATTCCGCTCGGCCCAGTCATTCAGGCGACGTTTCGCTTCGTCCTGTAGATGTTTGCGCAGTAACTGATCCACTTGCAGACTGTAATTGAGTTGCTGCCAGTTGCCATAAACCCGCAGCGGTACTGGCGTTTCTTTGAGGAAATCAATCAGTTTGCTTTCCCCGTTCCAGCCACCCACGACCCGAATATCAAACTGGGTGTCGCAGGTTTGATCTGCCAGATTCAACATGCCTTCCCCTGTCAGCGCCAGCACAGGCGATTGACCTTGCATGTCGTTTAACGTCACGACGCCATCCTTCAACGTCAAATCGGTGGTAAAGCGGTCAAGCCGCGTCACGTTATCAAAGTTTTCAGCGGCCTTCACATCACCGCCATTACGCTCTACCGCTTGCTGAATCATCTGCTGGAAGTTCATCCCTTCCATGCGCGTGTCGGTCATTTTGACATGTGCCTGTCCTTGCCAGTTGTGGCGGAATGCGTCGGCATCTATGTCAGCACCGGAGAAATCACCAGCCAGTGACATTTTTCCGGTCAACGAAATCGGATAGTTAAACGCCTTCAGAATGGTACCAATCTCAACGTTTTCCAGCCGTGGCTGGAAGTTTATCCGCGGATTTATTGATGTCGCGTCCAGCGTGCCCGGCAGTGAAACCTGTCCACCGTTAAGCTTGCCCTGCAGTTGAGTAATTTCCAGCAAACCCGACTTGTTGGTCATTTGCGTGGCAACATCTGTAAAATTCATTCCGCGCCAGCGCACGTTACTGGCCTGCAACAAAATATCAGCCGTAAAGCCTTGCAGTCCCTGATATGCCGGTTCATCAATACGCGAAGAAATGACCGGGCGCGGCAATGTTGATTGGCTCTGCCCCTGCTGCGCGGCACCGTTTTCACCATTCGCTGTTTCATTAAGCGGGATGAGGTTGTCAAGATTCAGTTGCGGGAATTGCAGTCTCAGCTGCCATTCAGGTTTCTCTGTCAGCGTGACCTGTGCTTGCCCGCTCAGCGTGCTGTCATTGGCGGTCAAGCTGATTTGGTTAAATGAAAGGCGTTTATGTGACTCCTGCCACTGGGCCTGGAAACTCCCCTGCCCCTGAATACCTTGTTTTGGTAAATCTGCACCCTGCAACTGCCAGTTAATTTGTTCAATAGCCGCCGTTAAATCATGCGGATAATCAGAAGCATCTACCGTACCGTTAAGGGATATCGTGAGATCGCGCTGATCGCGATTAACCCGCCCGGAGAACTCAAATGAACCACGATGTTGGGGATCTTGTTCCATTTGCAGGCGAATATTGCGGATTGTCACCTGCTCGTCATCTTCATGCTGGAACACCAGCACGCTGTCCGCCACCTTAAGACTGGATATATCAAACGACCATCCGCGATCGTCTGACAGATCCGGCAAGGTATTGTCGCGCGGTGCAACCGGAGCGTCTTCACTGCGCACCGCTTCCGTCTGCGGCGTCAGTTGGATCACTGCCCCTTTTAGCATCACCTGCTTAACGCTCAGTTGATGACTCAGTAGTGGTAAAAGCGCCACGTCCAGACGCATGTTGTCGGCGCGAACCAGTGGCTGGCTTGCGCCCTGGGCGGTGAGAGACATTCGCCCGGAGAGGATACTAAGCTGCGGCCAGACGTGCCAACGCAGTGGCCCGTCGAGCTGCAATTGATAACCGCTACGTGCAGCAACTTGCTTGACCATATAGTCGCGGAAATCATTCGGATTCACCAGCAACACTAACGCAGATAACCCGGCCACCAGCACGACCAGGAGTATCATCAGCGTCGTCAGAAATCGTCTCATGGTATCCTCAATGGGCCTGAATTAGTCTTTATCGATTCGGCTGGCTACCGCGCCCTGCTGGTTGCGATATTTCGCATCTTCACGGCGGTTGTAAGGTCGCGCCGCCGGGCCGGAAAGCGGCTCAAAGCTCAGCGCACCAATTAACATGCCCGGACGCAGCGCCAGCGGCAGCTTACCGGAGTTGTAGAACTCCAGCACAATGCAACCAGACCAGCCCGGATCGATACGGTGCGCGGTGACGTGCACCATCAGCCCCAGACGCGCCAAAGAGGAACGCCCGTCCAGCCAGCCCACCAGATCGGCTGGCAGCGTCACCGACTCCAGCGTCACCGCCAGCGCCAGCTCTCCTGGGTGAAGATAGAACGCCTCGCCCTCGTCGAGAACGATCTCATCGCTCATCACGCGGTCAAGCGCGGCGCTCACTTCATCTTTGGGACCGCTCAGATCGATAAACGCTGCCGTGTGACCACGGAAGGTACGAAATTTATTGCCCAGGCGTACATCCACCGTCGCGCCGTTAATACGCTCCACTGGCGGACGTGGGTTGATCGACAAACGGCCTTCATCAAGCCAGGCTTCAATATCTCGGTCACACAGACGCATGGCATTTTCTCCTTTCGCGCATCACTCCCTTAACGCCAATTACGTCAAGGGCATACCAGGTTATCACTGAACGGTACACAATTTATCAAGCTTATTCAAAGAACTGACTTATTTTCGCTTTCAATATATCGATCGCGATGCGGTTTTTCCCGCCGCGCGGCACGATAATGTCCGCATATTGTTTAGAAGGCTCAATGAATTGCAGGAACATCGGGCGCACGGTTTTTTGATATTGCGCCATCACGGAATCCATTGAACGCCCACGCTCGTTAACGTCACGCTTGATGCGGCGCATCAGGCAGATATCCAGCGGGGTATCAACGAAAATGGAGAAGTTAAGTTCGTCACGCAAACGCGCATCCGTCAGCAACAAAATGCCTTCGAGAATGATGACCTTCTTCGGCTCAACCGTCACCGTTTCTTTCATACGCGTATGTTCAACATAGCTGTAAACCGGCAGGTCAATTGCCGAGCCGCGTTTCAACGCTTGTAAATGCTCAAGCAACAGGCTGTGATCCATCGCGCTGGGATGGTCGTAGTTGGTCTTAACGCGTTCTTCCATCGACAGATGGCTTTGATCTTTGTAATAGCAGTCTTCGGGAATTACGCCGATGTGTTCATCACCGACTTGCTCACGTAATTCACGATAAAGGGTACTGGCAATAAGACTCTTGCCGGAAGCCGATGCGCCAGCGATACCGATAATGACGCACTGATGAGACTGATCAGTCATATATTTAGCGACCTGATTAACCTGGATGTTAGGAAGGGGGCGACGAAGCGCCAAACGCGGCAATTATAGGGATTTCATCCGTCTGATACCAGTCGAATAGCGTTGCCGCGCGCTCAGAGTTAATTGTTGACAAAGAATTCCCGGTGGCAAATTACGTTGATCAGTTTTATGTAAGGTAAAAAATGTTATACGCAGTTGCGCAAATTATCCGCCTTTACGTCACTTTATGAGCAATTCGCATATAAAATGTAAAACTTTTGTACTAGCATAAACACAGAAACGAATACTGGCGACCTGGTCTTGCGGATAAAGCGGTAATGAGCAAACAATCACAGCATGTATTAATTGCCCTGCCCCACCCGCTGCTTCACCTGGTCAGTTTAGGTTTAGTCTCGTTTATCTTTACCCTTTTCTCGCTTGAGCTTTCGCAGTTTGGCACCCAACTCGCCCCACTGTGGTTCCCGACGTCCATCATGATGGTGGCGTTTTATCGCCATGCCGGGCGCATGTGGCCGGGAATTGCGCTGAGCTGCTCGCTGGGAAATATCGCCGCATCCATCCTGCTTTTTTCCACCAGCTCGCTGAACATGACCTGGACGACCATCAATATTGTTGAAGCCGTGGTCGGGGCAGTGCTGCTACGTAAATTGCTGCCGTGGTATAACCCCTTGCAAAATCTGGCTGACTGGCTGCGTCTTGCATTCGGCAGCGCCATTGTTCCGCCTCTGCTAGGGGGTGTTCTGGTTGTCCTGCTGACGCCCGGAGACGATCCTCTCAGGGCATTTTTGATATGGGTACTGTCAGAATCCATCGGCGCTCTGGCACTGGTGCCGCTGGGATTGTTATTTAAACCACACTATCTGCTGCGCCATCGCAACCCACGGTTGCTTTTTGAGTCGCTGCTCACGTTAGCCATCACACTGACGTTAAGCTGGCTTTCGATGCTGTATCTGCCGTGGCCTTTTACTTTCATTATTGTGCTGTTGATGTGGAGCGCCGTGCGCCTGCCACGAATGGAAGCCTTTTTGATCTTCCTTACCACGGTGATGATGGTGTCGCTGATGATGGCCGCGGATCCCTCCCTGCTTGCTACGCCGCGTACATACCTGATGAGCCATATGCCGTGGCTACCGTTTTTGCTGATCCTGCTGCCCGCCAACATCATGACGATGGTGATGTATGCCTTTCGTGCGGAACGCAAACACATTTCCGAAAGCGAAACCCGTTTTCGGAACGCCATGGAATATTCCGCTATCGGTATGGCGTTAGTGGGCACCGAGGGAGAATGGCTGCAAACCAACAAAGCGCTCTGCCAGTTTCTCGGGTACAGTCAGGAAGAGCTGCGCGGACTCACCTTTCAGCAACTGACCTGGCCGGAGGATCTCAATAAAGATCTCCAACAGGTTGAAAAGCTGATAAGCGGTGAAATAAACACCTATTCAATGGAAAAACGCTACTACAACCGCAATGGCGATGTTGTCTGGGCGTTGCTTGCCGTCTCACTGGTGCGCCACACGGATGGCACGCCGCTCTATTTTATCGCTCAGATTGAAGACATTAACGAGCTAAAACGCACCGAACAGGTGAATCAGCAACTGATGGAGCGCATCACGCTGGCTAACGAAGCGGGCGGGATTGGCATCTGGGAGTGGGAGTTGAAGCCGAATATTTTTAGCTGGGATAAGCGGATGTTCGAGCTGTATGAAATTCCTCCACATATCAAACCGAACTGGCAGGTGTGGTACGAGTGCGTGCTGCCGGAAGATCGCCAGCATGCCGAAAAAGTGATTCGTGATTCGTTGCAATCACGCTCGCCCTTTAAGCTGGAATTTCGCATTACCGTAAAAGACGGTATTCGCCATATCCGCGCCCTCGCCAACCGGGTACTGAATAAAGAAGGCGAAGTCGAACGCCTGCTCGGCATTAATATGGATATGACCGAGGTTAAACAGCTTAACGAGGCATTGTTTCAGGAAAAAGAGCGCCTGCACATTACGCTTGATTCCATCGGTGAAGCCGTGGTCTGTATTGATATGGCGATGAAAATTACCTTTATGAATCCAGTGGCGGAGAAGATGAGCGGCTGGACGCAGGAAGAAGCGTTAGGTGTTCCGCTCCTGACGGTGTTGCATATTACTTTTGGCGACAACGGACCATTAATGGAGAACATTTACAGTGCCGACACCTCACGTTCCGCGATCGAACAAGATGTGGTGTTGCACTGTCGGAGCGGCGGCAGTTACGACGTGCATTACAGTATTACGCCGTTAAGTACTCTGGACGGCAGCAATATTGGTTCGGTTCTGGTGATTCAGGACGTTACCGAATCACGCAAAATGCTGCGCCAGCTGAGCTACAGCGCCTCCCATGATGCACTGACGCATCTCGCCAATCGCGCCAGTTTTGAGAAACAACTGCGTATCCTGCTGCAAACGGTAAACAGTACACATCAGCGACATGCCCTGGTGTTTATCGATCTTGATCGCTTTAAAGCGGTGAATGACAGCGCCGGGCATGCGGCGGGTGACGCTTTGCTGCGCGAACTGGCGTCGTTAATGCTGAGTATGCTGCGTTCCAGCGACGTGCTGGCGCGACTCGGTGGGGATGAATTTGGTCTGCTGCTACCAGACTGTAATGTTGAAAGCGCGCGTTTTATCGCTACACGCATTATCAGTGCCGTGAATGACTATCACTTTATCTGGGAAGGACGTGTACATCGGGTAGGTGCCAGTGCCGGGATTACCTTGATTGATGACAACAATCATCAGGCGGCTGAAGTGATGTCGCAGGCTGATATCGCCTGTTATGCCTCCAAAAATGGTGGCCGGGGCCGGGTGACGATTTACGAACCGCAGCAAGCTGCCGCACATAGCGAGCGGGCAGCGATGTCGCTTGATGAACAGTGGCGGATGATTAAAGAGAATCAGTTGATGATGATCGCCCACGGTGTCGCTTCGCCACGGATCCCGGAAGCACGTAATTTGTGGCTGATTTCACTTAAGCTCTGGAATTGCGAAGGCGAGATTATTGATGAACAAACATTTCGTCGTAGCTTCAGCGATCCGGCACTTAGCCATGCTCTTGACCGACGGGTATTCCACGATTTTTTCCAGCAGGCCGCCAAAGCGGTTGCCAGTAAAGGCATAAGCATCGCCCTCCCTCTTTCCGTTGCCGGTTTGAGTAGCGCCACGCTGGTGAATGATCTGCTTGAGCAGCTGGAAAATAGCCCTCTACCACCACGGTTATTACATCTGATTATTCCGGCTGAAGCGATTTTAGATCACGCAGTAAGCGTGCAAAAACTGCGGCTGGCGGGATGTCGGATAGTGCTCAGCCAGGTGGGCCGCGATCTGCAAATCTTCAACTCGCTGAAAGCGAATATGGCAGATTACCTGCTACTTGATGGTGAGTTATGCGCCAACGTGCAGGGTAATTTGATGGATGAGATGCTGATTACGATTATTCAGGGGCACGCTCAGCGACTCGGGATGAAAACCATCGCCGGGCCAGTCGTTTTACCCTTAGTGATGGATACGCTTTCTGGCATCGGCGTCGATCTGATTTATGGTGATGTGATTGCCGATGCCCAACCGCTGGATTTGCTGGTGAATAGCAGTTATTTCGCGATTAACTGAGGGAGCGTTTGCCCATTGCCTGATGCGACGTATCAGGCCTACAATTCGTCCGTTCCGTCTGGTTGCCAGCCTTCCGTATACCAGATATGCAACAGCGCATAAGAACGCCAGGGCTTCCAGCGCTCGGCATAACGGCGGATTTGTGCCGGTGTCATCCCCGGAAATCGCTGTTTAATCAGATAATCATCCGGCAGAAAAACATCTTTCGCCTGCCAGCCACGCAAAGCGAAATAATTCGCCGTCCAGCGCCCGATACCCGGAAAAGTTTGCAGCGTTTTCATCGCCTGCTCCACATCGCCCGGAATTGTCATTGGTAAGCTGCCCTCCAGCGCCGCATTTGCCAGATGAATCAGTGCCTCTGCCCGTTTCAACGGCATGCCTAACGCTTTTAATGCCTGCGGGTCGGCTGCTGCCAGCCGCTGAGGCGTGGGGAAGCAGATATACTCCGGAAAATCATCCAGCCGTTCGCCATAAAGCTGTACAACTTTGGCAGTCAATTTTGCCGCCATCGCCACGCTCACCAGTTGGCCTAAAATCGCCCGCACACCCTGCTCAAAAGCATCAATACAGCCGGGTAAACGCAATCCGGGCCGCGCCGCGCCTAACTTGCCCAACGCACCGTTAACAATCTGCGGGTTACATTGCAGATCAAACAGGCGGCTCATTTTCGCCAGACACTCAGCGGCAACGGGTTCTAAACCTGCACTTAAATTTATGTGCAGAGTATGGCGGGCTATATCCGGAATAGCAGTCACCACGCCGCGATATTCGCCCACCGCCAGACTACGGGCATAATAATCCTCAGCGACCGTTTCCACACCACTCACCGCACGGGCGGCGAGAAATCCCAACATCCACGACCAGTCATACGGCGGCTGCCAGTTCAGGGTATACATCGCATCTCCTTATTCATCCGCTTTCAGCATAAACGTTATTCAGACGCTACGCTTTGCTTTCATATTCCGGTTGTCGCGACGGCAACATTTCGCTAAAGTCACGCCCCTTCTTCACCGGCATGGGGATTAATTCGTGTTTATTGGTTTTGATTACGGTACAGCAAACTGTTCAGTGGCGGTCATGCGTGACGGTAAACCGCAATTACTGAAAATGGAAAACGACAGCACGCTGCTGCCTTCAATGCTTTGCGCGCCAACGCGTGAAGCAGTAAGTGAATGGCTGTACCGCCATCATGATGTTCCGGCAGACGACGATGAAACGCAGGCGCTGTTACGTCGGGCGATTCGTTATAACCGCGAAGAAGATATCGATGTTACGGCGAAAAGCGTGCAGTTCGGTCTTTCCTCACTGGCACAGTACATTGATGATCCAGAAGAAGTGTGGTTTGTGAAATCACCAAAATCGTTCCTCGGTGCCAGCGGCTTAAAACCGCAGCAGGTAGCGCTGTTTGAGGATCTGGTCTGCGCAATGATGTTGCACATTCGCCAGCAGGCGCAGGCGCAGCTGCCAGAAGCGATTACTCAGGCGGTGATTGGTCGCCCGATCAACTTCCAGGGGCTGGGCGGCGATGAAGCAAACGCCCAGGCGCAAGGGATTCTGGAACGCGCGGCGAAGCGTGCCGGATTCAGGGACGTGGTATTCCAGTACGAGCCGGTCGCGGCTGGGCTGGATTACGAAGCCACCTTGCAGGAAGAAAAACGGGTGCTGGTGGTGGATATCGGCGGTGGTACGACTGACTGTTCATTGCTGCTGATGGGGCCGCAGTGGCGTTCGCGTCTCGATCGTGAAGCCAGCCTGCTGGGTCACAGTGGTTGCCGTATTGGCGGTAACGATCTGGACATCGCACTGGCGTTTAAAAACCTGATGCCGTTACTGGGCATGGGTGGCGAAACCGAAAAAGGCATCGCCCTGCCGATTCTGCCGTGGTGGAATGCGGTTGCCATCAACGACGTACCTGCGCAGAGTGATTTCTACAGTAGTGCCAACGGTCGTCTGCTTAACGATCTGGTACGCGATGCCCGCGAACCGGAAAAAGTGGCCCTGCTACAGAAAGTCTGGCGTCAGCGTTTAAGCTATCGCCTGGTGCGTAGCGCAGAAGAGTGCAAAATTGCTCTTTCAAGCGTAGCGGAAACCCGCGCCTCACTGCCGTTTATCAGCGATGAACTGGCTACGCTGATTAGCCAGCAAGGGCTGGAAAGCGCCCTCAGCCAGCCACTGGCGCGGATTCTGGAACAGGTGCAACTGGCCCTGGATAACGCCCAGGAAAAACCGGACGTTATCTACCTGACCGGCGGTAGCGCCCGTTCGCCGCTGATTAAAAAAGCGCTGGCAGAACAGTTGCCGGGAATTCCGATTGCAGGCGGCGATGACTTTGGCTCCGTCACCGCCGGGCTGGCACGCTGGGCGGAAGTGGTGTTTCGTTAAAAGAAAATGGCTCAGCAGCGGCTTAAATCTGCCTGCGCCTGAGCCAGTTTTTCTGCCGCCTGACGTAACGGTTCCATCAACGGCATGGTCCGTGCTGGAGCATGAAGGCGGAATCGCTGCAACTCTGTCGCGCCGACAGTCAACGTCGATTCCAGCCGATGTCGTTTGGCGGTCATTTTCGCCATTACCGCTTGTCTGTCTGCTGGCGTTATCGCTTCATTCGGCCTGAACACAAAACGGCGTTCACAGCTCGCTTTCCAGTCGATAACCGCCTGGGTCAGATGGTCGCCAAACCCTTTCACTTGCTTAACGCCACGACGGGTAACATCTGCGGCTGTTTCAATACCAAAAGACCGTAACGCCGCTTTACGCGCAGGGCCAACGCCGGGAATAGAGGCAACATCAATAAAAAATCCCTCCAGAAACTTCTGCTTCTGCCGTTCCCTTGCAGTGTCATGAAGTGCTGCCAGAGCGCGTTTCTCTTCTTCCGGTAACCCGAGAATTTCGTCCTTCATTTTTTCGAGCATCGTCCGTTTGGCGATAAAACCTTCCAGGCCGCCTACCTGCTGGATCTGGCGGACTAAATGGTCATAGTCCATTTTCGCACGATTAAATGCCTCACGGCGTTGCTGAACTTCTGCTTTGTACGCTTTGCTTGTCAGACTGCCAATAATCCAGATAGCCGCCAGCACAGGAACCAAAATAATATAACGCGGTTCTGCCTGAAGGCCGCAAAGCAGCAGCGATAATGCTGACAGTGCGATCTCAAGCAGAATGATGTATTCGCGCCGTAACAGGCCTAAAGGAAGCGGCCTGCCAGTCGGTTGGAAATGATCGGGTAATGGCAGTTGCAATGCTGGCGGTGCTACTGACGCCATCACCATCGCCCAGACTTTTGCCAGCACAAAATCCCCGCCGGTGGTAATGACCTCTTCGCCGAGATCAATAAAATAGATAACGCCTTGATTATCCAGCGCACACCACGGGCAGTCGGTCAAATGAGCGGGATAAACATGCATTGCCGAAACGGGACATTTCTTTAACTGTTGGCGCAGAGAATCAAGTGCCGCTACCCACGCTTTAGCCGTCGGACGCCCGGTTGCCACGCCACTTTCCGTGAATGCCTGCTGAAACATGGCTTCAACATCACTCGGTAACATCGATAGCGGAATCGATCGTGGCGGCGGTTTTAAACCACGTCGCTGATTATCTGACGCGTAGGCATAACGGAAATGGGTAATATCCGTCTCCAGCGCATTACCCGCATCAGAGATAAGCGGCACACCAGAATAAGGATGCCGACCACCAAACAAGACGTGAAATATCAGCAAGGCAAGGCCAAAATTATCGTGATTCGCGGTGCGTTCAAAGCCGACAAATGACGACAAGGTTTGTAGCTCTGGCGGCGTAAAATGCGACACACCGACTTCGCATAAATGCAACGTGCCATTAGCGTTAATCTGAAAGGAGTCGCTATCAATCAATACCACTTTGCTGTCGCGACCTACCATAAAACTGTTCTGGTTTACGTCACCCACGACGTGCCCGTGCTCGTGAACCGTAGCAAAAGATGAAGCAATATTGCGCGCAACATAGAGTAGAAAATCCCACGCACAATGAGGGTAACGTTGACGACGATGTGCCGGGCTATAGATCATATGAATCGGTTCTTTACCAGAAACTTTTGGCATCATAAAACCGATAACTTTTCCGCCTCGTCCACCGTGAAGCGTTGCCTGCGGCCAGGCGACATAATTCATCAATTGCGCGTCAGCTGTCGCAGCCATAAAGGCAAGTTTGTCCTGTTTTAAGGCGGGTGGCGGCGTGTGATAAATCTTGGCGACGCTATCGACAAACTCATTGATATCATAAACCGCGCCTTCACCGCCTTTGCCCAGTTCACGGCCTGGCGTAACGCACTCACCAGTAGCAGTATATAAAGTGGGTTTCATGGTAACCACAGCGCCAGTGCCAACGTTTTATCATCATCCGTACGCTCGTTTACCGCCGGGCTGGACAAAAACTGCTTTAACAATTCAGGTAATAAATCGAGTTGTTCCTGCGTTGCTGACGCCAGTCCATTGAAAAACGGGGTAAAGAAAGGTACATGAGGAGAATTATCCAGCATATTTAACGCCAGTCGCTGGATACCATCCGTAAATGCTGCAACTTTATGCACACGCTCAGTGCTGGTGAAAGTTTCCAGTCTGGAAACGGCATCTTCATCGGTAATGAAGTGCGTCATATTGGCATATTCACCCACCATCGGCGTAAGCGGCAATTGCAGACCGTGACCAAAATCCACCACCACGCCGCCATCGCCAATCTGCATAATCAAGGTGCCGTCAGGCGATGAAATCAATCCCAGAAACGTGCAGGCAAAATCGCGAACTGCTAATTCTTTGGCTTCCGCCTCGGCAAAAAGTCGCTGACAAACGGTCAGCACAATATCCGTGGCGAGGATATCATTAAGCCCCAATTCCCCACCCTGCACTTTTTGCGACATATAAGCCATCGCTTCATTGACGGCGAGCGTCGCGCCTTCTCCTCCCTGCGAAACGCTACCTGCGCCATCAGCAAGGAACATCACCAGTAATGGCTGCTGGTCATTTAGCCAGGCAACCTGCATCTGGCAGGCATCCTGGCAAGGCAAGTCCGCGCTGATGTGCGATGTTCCAACAGCGGATGCATAAACCAGACGCCAGCTCACACTGACGTCCAGCCTTTTGGCGCTTCCAGCACAACTTCCGTTCCCGGCGTGGAGCGGGAAACCGAACGCAGCGAACTGGATAACCAGCTAAACAGTTCACGGAATTGTAATCCTTGCAGAGGCAAAGGCTGACGAACGCTGATTTGGGCCAGCGTCTTCATATCCGCCCCCTGAACACCGATGGAAAAGAAAGCAAACCTTTTATCTTCTTCCCCCCGAAACACTTTGTTGGCTGCAGCCTGCCACTCATCGGTTGGTGCACCATCGGTAATCAGGAAAATCCACGGGCGATAATACGAAATACCATTTGCACGATACTCACGTTTCCGCTCCTCTACCATATCCAGGGCTTTGGTAATGGCCGCACCCATTGGTGTATCGCCCTGGGCAAACAGGATGGGCGGAAAAAAATTAGCGGCGCTGGTAAAGGGTTGTTCCACATGCACCGGGCCGAACGTCACAATGCCGAGTTCCACTCTTTTTAAAGCCAGCGGATCGGCAAGCAGTTCATCACGAAAGGTCACCAATCCGGCGTTAAGTTCATTAATAGGTCTGCCGCTCATCGAGCCAGAAACATCCAGCAGCAAAATGCAGGGGCAACGTGGTTCCGGGTTACTGGCAAAATCGCTGGTGGCAAACGTGATTTGTTCGCTCATAAGAAATCCTTTCTTAGAGAATTATCGAGGTCCGGTATCATACCGACTGCAATAATGAAATAAGAGCAAACGAAGAAACTTTCAGAATTAGGCCCGGCGGCGCAGAAAATTTTGCTATTCGCCTCGCAAGAACGGAGAGCCGTCGATTGACACTAAGGGCGGAGTGACATAATTTCAGGAGTGAGGGTTAGGGAGAGGTTTCCCCCTCCCCCTGGTGTTCTTAGTAAGCCTGGAAGCTAATCACTAAGAGTATCACCAGTATGATGACGTGCTTCATCATAACCCTTTCCTTATTAAAAGCCCTCTTCTCCGGGAGAGGGTTTCCCGTTTCAGCGTCCCGCTGAAATCGTCGGCTTACCTCCTTTCGCCCTGAATGCAGTCTATCGCTAACGCGTGAACAAAATAGTTTCCTCTGTGATTATTGCGTAACGACTCGCAAAGAATATTTGCTGGCAGGATCGCAGACTACAAAGCCTGCGGATTGACAATCTTATCGTGAAGGCATACTTTCAGGAGTGAGGGTAGAGCGGGGTTTCCCCCGCCCTGGTAGTCTTAGTATGCTGGGTAGCTAATCACTAAGAGCACCACGATGATGAGTAGCTTCATCATGACCCTTTCCTTATTTAAGGCCCCTTCCTCGGGAGGGGCTTTCCCGTTTCAGCGTCCCGCTAAAATCGTCGGCTTACCTCCTTTCGCCCTGAATGCAGTCTATCGCTAACGCGTGAACAAAATAGTTTCCTCTGTGATTATTGCGTAACGACTCGCAAAGAATATTTGCTGGCAGGATCGCAGACTACAAAGCCTGCGGATTGACAATCTTATCGTGAAGGCATACTTTCAGGAGTGAGGGTAGAGCGGGGTTTCCCCCGCCCTGGTAGTCTTAGTATGCTGGGTAGCTAATCACTAAGAGCACCACGATGATGAGTAGCTTCATCATGACCCTTTCCTTATTTAAGGCCCCTTCCTCGGGAGGGGCTTTCCCGTTTCAGC